>Ga0247843_1001836_pt1 | contig 41073 bp, 35 predicted proteins | sample LaCruzMarch2017__FD_192420 | JGI IMG/M metagenome (GOLD analysis project Ga0247843, IMG submission 192420) | Freshwater microbial communities from meromictic Lake La Cruz, Castile-La Mancha, Spain - LaCruzMarch2017_8m | ecosystem: Environmental > Aquatic > Freshwater > Lake | place: Spain...
AGGTGTTTTTCTCGCAGGAAGTGCGGCCGGGAGCGGTTCTGGCCGTGGACTGGACGGACATGAGGGATCTCGGGGTGAGCATCTGCGGGGTGAAGCTCGACCACCTGATGTTCCATGCGGTGCTTCCCTGCGCCCCGGCATCCTGCGGGGTCTGTTTGAGGCGGATCAGGCAGAAGCGGGTGAACCGGGCGTTCCATTGGACGTAGGTTTGCTCGGTGGCGTAGCTGAGTCCGCCGAGACGGACGGCTCGGCGGATTTCTTCGCAGATGCGGGCGACTTCGCTGGCTGTCTCGGGGAGCGGGCCTGCGGGGACAGCTGACTTTGCCGGTGGGACACGGATGGTTTCGCGTTCGAGGGTCCGGTGATCGGGTTCGAGCGGTTTCGCCTGGTCGGCGAGCCCACGCCAATCGAAAGCTTCCGCCCATGGGATGTGGAGGATGTCGCGGGCGAGCCATGCCACGGCGCGGACAGCCTGTTGAAACTGCCAGGCCGGGAGGTTGGCGCGACGGCCGAGGCATTGGAAGAATTCCCGGGCGGCTGATGGGTTGTCCGGCTTGGCGGTGGTGATCCAGGCTTTGGCCCAGCGCAAATAATAGGGCTTTGCCTTGGCCGGGATATTGCGGGCATCCAGCAACTGTTCGTAGGCCGGAAATTTTTCCGTGGCATCCCGTAACGTGTCCATAGGGACACTATTGTTCGGTCGCGGGGGGCGCGCAAGAGAAAATTGGGTGCCCGCCTCTGCGGAGGTTTTTGAGAATCTTCGGAAACCAGTCAATCTGCGGCTACCAAGCTCATCGCTGAAGGTGGGCGACGGCGATGTAAAAACCACGATGATCTACTTGCAGACCGTGCCAAGCATCACCTTGAAGGAGGCAAGAAGCCCGCTGGACTTGGCGTAATGGGCTGCCAAGCAAGAAGCATCCCGAAAAATCCGCAAATTTTCCGGCGTCCCCGCATTTGATATCGTCAAATCCATGTGCCAGGACTAAAGTGAGCCCCGTCTCATCTCCAAATTATGAACACCACCGATGCGCCGGCAAAATCGCCGGAAGAGGTTCTTCGCGATTTGCAGGTCGATCCAGCCAGCGGCCTTGCGGAAACGGAAGCAAAATCACGGCTCGCGAAATACGGTCCGAACGCGCTCGAAGAAAAGAAGGAAAGCCCGCTTCTCAAGTTCCTGAGCTATTTTTGGGGACCGCTGCCTTGGATGGTCGAGGCACCGGCGGTCATGGCGCTTCTGATCCAGGACTGGGTGGATTTTTCTATCATCATGTTCATGCTCGTCTTCAATGGCGTGCTGGGGTTCTGGGAGGAGAATGCGGCATCGAACGCCCTGGCCACTCTGAAGAATTCCCTGGCCCTGACCGCTAAGGCACTTCGGGACGGCAAGTGGGGGGATCTCGCGGCCGCGGCGCTGGTTCCCGGGGATATCGTGCGCGTGCGCCTGGGTGACGTGATCCCGGCAGATGGCGTCCTGCTGGAGGGAGGATACTTGGAGGTGGACCAGGCCGCGCTGACCGGCGAGTCCCTCGCGGTTTCCAAAAAGAACGGCGAGGCCGTCTATTCCGGATCCATCGTGAAAAAGGGTGAGATGACGGCGGTCGTGACGGCAACCGGTTCGAACACATTTTTCGGGCGCACCGCCAAGCTGGTTGCCAGCGCCGGGTCGAAGTCGCACTTCCAGCAGGCGGTTGTCGGCATCGGAAACTTTCTCATCGTCCTGACCATCGCGCTGGCGGCCGTCCTTGTGGTGGACCAGTTGGCCGGGATGCGCGGGCATTTCTCCAAGGATGGACTTTTTGGTCTGGCCGAATACGTCCTTGTGCTTCTCGTGGCGGCGGTTCCATTTACCACGCCCGCCGTCCTCTCGGTCACGATGGCCATGGGGGCCAAGATGCTCGCCATGAAGAAAGCGATCGTCTCGCGCCTCGAGTCCATCGAGGAGCTTGCGGGAATCGACATCCTTTGCTCGGACAAGACGGGAACTCTGACCCAGAACAAGCTCACCCTCGGTGATGTCGAGCCATGGGGCAACGCCTCGGTTCAGGACGTCATCCTGGCGGGATCGCTGGCTTCAAAAAAAGAGGACAAGGACCCGATCGACCTCGCGGTCATGGCCGGTCTTTCGGATGCCTCAGCATTTTCCACATTCAAGCAGACCGCTTATGTTCCATTCGATCCGGTGAGCAAGCGCACGGAGGGGACGCTGCAGGATGCCTCCGGAAAAACTTTTCATGCGACAAAGGGGATGCCTGCCGTGATTCTCGCGCTCTGCAATCCGGATGATGCGATGCGAAAAGCGGTCGAGGCACAGGTCACCGCGCTGGCCGTCAAGGGAATGCGAGCGCTCGCGTCCGCCCGGAGCGACGACGGAACGACCTGGCAGTTCCTCGGGATCCTGCCGCTCATGGATCCCCCGCGCACCGATTCCAAGGAGACGATCGCGGAGGCCCGGGAGCTCGGCGTCACGGTGAAAATGGTCACCGGAGACGACGTGGCGATCGCGCGCACGATATCCGGAGAACTCGGCATGGGAGAAAATATCCAGCTCGCGTCCGATCTCTTTGCGGCCGATTCCTCGAACGGCAGCCTGCCTCCCGGTTCCGAGCAGAAAATCGTGAAGGCCGACGGGTTCGCCCGCGTCTTTCCCGAGCACAAATACGGCGTGGTCAAGGCGCTTCAGGAGGCCGGACATATTGTGGGGATGACCGGCGACGGAGTAAACGACGCTCCGGCGCTCAAGCAGGCGGATGTCGGGATCGCCGTCTCCGGCGCGACCGATGCCGCCCGCGCCGCCGCCTCACTGATCCTCACCGCTCCCGGGCTCTCGGTCATCATTGACGGCATCAAGGAAGCCCGCCGGATTTTCGAGCGGATGATGAGCTACATGCTCTACCGGGTGGCGATGACGGTCGCGATCATGTTCTTCGTCGTGACCTCGGTCGTCTGCTACGACTTTTTCCCGCTGACCGCCGTGATGATCATCGCGCTCGCCCTGCTCGACGACCTGCCGATCATGACGATCGCCTACGACAACGCCCGTGCCGCCGCGAAGCCGGTGAAATGGGACATGCCGCGGGTCTTCCTGATTTCCTCAGTGCTCGGCATCGCTTCGGTTGTCGAGAGCTTCATGCTCCTCTTCTTTGGCAAGGAAATCTACCACCTCGACAGCTCGCATATCCAAACGATGATGTTCCTGCAACTTGTCGCCGGCGGGCATCTCATGCTCTTTGTGACGCGTTCGGTCGGGCCGTTCTGGAAGTCTCCGTTCCCGGACATGCGCCTGTTCGGGGCGATCGTTGGCACACAGCTTGTGGCGGTGCTTCTCTGCGGGTTCGGGGCAGGGACCTTTATCCCTGCGCTTCCCTGGAATATCATCGGCTGGGTCTGGGTTTACAACATCGCGTGGATGTTCGTCCTCGACTTCGTGAAGCTGGCGATCTACCGCGTGCTCAACGACTGGAACCTGCACGACGGAAAATCTCTCTTCACCCGGCTGCGCACCGATCTCAGCCCCTACGGCAGACTGCATTCGCGGTGAGGGTCAGTGCCCGGGCGGGGGGAGCCCGGCTTCGCGGAGGGCTTCGTCGTAGAAGAGGCTGATCTCCGGGAACTGACTGCGGGCGGCCGCGAGGGGTGCAACCGCTTCTTCCGGACGACCGGCCTTCAGATCAACGGCTGCTCGGGCATAGAAACACAACGGATTTTTTGCGATGGAAGCGGACGGAATCTTTTCCATCATCATTTTCAATTCCGCAGATTTCCCCTGCTGGAGCAGACAGAGAAAAATATGGAATCCGGTGAGGGCTTTGAGCCGGGCTTTTGGGAAAATCTGGCGGTAGAGCTTTTCTGCGGAGGCAAAATTCCCGCTGCGAAACGCTTCGTCGGCCTGCTGCTGGAGAATCGCGGTCGCCTCGGGAACGGAAGCCGGTTGGTTGAGGGCATTTCGTGGGGAAACTCCAAGCGCAAGGGTCACAGAGCCGTTGCCAGCAGGCGCGGGCGGAAGAGTTTCCTTGCTCTGCGGAAAGGGCAGAAGAAAGAAAAGGCAGGCAAGCAGTGACACCAAACCCAGAGTTCCAAAATAGACCCCCAGCACGACGCCGACTGGAGCCCTGCGGTGCCAGCGGATGAGCGGCCTGAGCTTTCGCCACACGGTGATGCGTCGGATCCGTTCACCCCGCGTCGGGAGTTTCGGCAGGGCCCGGGCGGGACGCTCGGGCAGCTCATCCCGATTCTCATTCCCGGAGGGAATGGCGGGAGCTTTCCGGCTTCGCAGATAGGACCGGATAGCCCGCCTCCTTCTCCTCCAGTCGGTGAACAAATATCTGATCGCCATGAGAAAAATCGTAATCCAACCGGGACGAGGCGCCCAACCTCAATCAGTCCGACTTGCTCAGCCGCTCGACGGGCTTGTCATAGAGGAGGTCATGTGCATCGCGCAGAATGGATGGGATTTTGTCCCGGAACGGGCTGGCTGAAAGCGCAGCGCTCAAGTCAGGGATTTCAGCCGCATTTTTTCCCGGAAACCAATGCCCGGCCTGGCCGAGGAGGTTGTAGCGCATTTTCCCGAAATCCACCATGTCGAGCGCCTTCGCGTAGTTCCACAGGCGCAGGATTTCCCACACGTTGATTTCGCCGGGGACATCCTCCCATTTCGGGAGCCCCTCATCCCATCGGGCGCACCATTCTGCTCCCAGGGCTTCCTGCATGGCTGCATCAAGCCTCGCCTCGATCTCCGGCACCAGGACGTCCGCCTGAGGCAGGAATTCAAGTGACTTGATATGTTCATCGAAATCCGAGGGACGAGCGGCTCCGACCGAAAGCGTGTGGATGTCAGGGCGGCGCAGGCAGAAGAGGTTGTTGAACGCCATCGGGCTCAGCGGGTAGCAAAGCTCCCGCAGCTTGTTCGTCGGTTCGTACAGTTTCCCCCCCTTGTCGTTCGGGCTGATGATGAACATCCCCATGTCGTGGTGCTTGGCTGCCTCAAGGGCCCGGGAGTTCGAGCGGTTCACCCAATACCAGTGCAGGTTCACGTAGTCGAATTCCCCGGTTTCAATCGCATCGCAGATCACATCACAATGACCGTGGGTGGAAAACCCGATGAACCGGCACCGACCCTCCTTTTGGATCTCGCGGGCTACCGCCAGCGGCCCTCCCGGTTTCAGGGAATTCTCAAGAATTTCCGCGGTGTTGATGCCATGGAGGGAAAGCAACTCGACGTGGTCGAGGTGGAGAAGGGACATCGAGCGCTCGAAGGTTTCGCGGTATTTCGCACCATCACATTCGGGAGAAACTTTCGTTTGGACGATCAGGCTCTCCCGGGGCAGACGTGGCAGGATTTTTCCAAGCTGGTATTCCGAGGTCCCGTATCCCCGGGCGGTTTCAATATGGTTGATCCCGTATTCCAGGGTGCGTTCTACCGTGGCTTCGAGATTTCTTTGATTGTCCTCCGGTGCCTCCTCCTCATCCTTCCACGAGTGCTGGTAGCGCATCCCCCCGCAGGTGAATACCGGCATCTCAAGTTCAGTCCGACCGAATCGTCTTTTGATCATCATAGGATTTTCAACAAGGAAACTGTCTCGATCTCAGCAGTCTGAGGAAACATGTCAACAGGCTGGATATGATCCAGAAAAAATTGCGGGGACAGGCGTTTCAAATCCCGCGCGAGAGTCGAGGGATCACAAGAAACGTAAACAATGGTGGCGGGAGGATTCGCAAGAATCGCCTCCAACACCTCACGGGAAAGCCCCTCGGCCGGTGGGTCCAAGAGGAGAGCCGTCTCCGAAGCCGCTGATCCGGCCAGAGCAGCGGGGAGGTGAACCTCCACCGCCCCCTCCAGGTAAACTTCTCCGGCCTGGGCCGATGACCTGGCTGCATGCACTGCTCCATGGCTCCACTCGATGCCGGTGACAGCTCGGAATTTTTCGCGCAGCCGCTTCGTAAAAAATCCCGCGCCGCAATATGCGTCGACCAGGTGTGCGCCACCACCCTCCAGCATTCTGCAGACGACATCCGCCAAAAGCTGCGCCGCGCCGCGGTTCACCTGGCTGAACCCGAAAAACTCCGATTTTTCCCTGAGGGTGATCCGCTGATTTCCCCGGGGCGGGTTCGCGGCAAGCTCCGCGAGCTGCACATTGACTTCTGGTGAGGCAATCGGACATCCGGATGCCGGAATCAACCTGTTGGACTTGCGCTCGTGGAAGCCAACTTCTCCATCCTGCACGTGAACCCCCAGGCGGTTCCGGTAATTCCATTCATCGGGCGAGGGCAGCATCGGGCGGACAACCGCTCCGGTGATTCCTCCAAACCGTCCGAGCAGTTCCAGAACCTGACCGGTTTTCACCTCCAGTTGCTTCTCATACCGGAGGTGCTGATAGGCACAGCCTCCGCATTTTCCAAAGAGGGGACAACGCGGGGGGATGCGGTCGATTGACATCTCCAGCAACCGAACCAATTCCGCCTCCGCAAAAGATTTCTTCTCCTTCACGATGCTCACAGAAACCCGTTCACCAGGCAGCGTCAGAGGCACGAAACATACCCGCCCGTCCGTAAGGCGGCCGACTCCGGCTCCCCCGAATCCGATGCTCTCAATGGAAATCGTTGTGTCCAAGCGGTAAAGAGTATCGCTTCCCTCCACACGCTCAACAACCGAATGCGAATGTGTGGCGCTGCATTCAAACCTAGGCCAAAGGCGGGACGATCAAGACCAACCAGTCACTGCCGGGAGGTGCGGGCTGAACCAAGCTCCGAACACATTGTGTTGGGTAATCGTCCAGCAAGCCCACCGCCACGATCACATCTTAAGTCGCGAACTCCCGGTTTCGCCATTGGTTGATCACCCCAACTTGTCTTGACCGATATGTTCCCGTTTTTCCTCAAAGCATTTTAGATGGGCCTGATAAATCTGCATGCACTGACCATCGGAAAGAGCTGCGATGGTGCGAAATCGTTCGTCCACTGGCAGTTTGCGGGTTTCATGGCAAATGCAGCATTCCGGGTTTCCGCCAAACGGGCATTCAAACGAAAGAGATGAAATAAATTTCCTGATTGATTCGATGTCTGGGGCATCCTCCATGAGGAATACGTTACCCTCCCTTTCCCTCTTTTCAATTCCCATATCACCACCTGTCTTACTGACTCCCAGCGATCCCTCGACATACCCAAGGGGATCTTTCGTTCCATTCTCAAGCAGGTCAAAAAGTGGCGACGACGGATTCACTCCTCCCGGTTCAAGGGGAGTTGGAAGGAAAACGACGACCCTTTGCCGACCTGGCTTTCGACGGACATTTTTCCTCCGTGTCCCTCGACGATTTTGTGGGCGATCGCGAGCCCGAGCCCGGTGCTCTGCTCGCCGGCGGTCGCCTTGACGTTTGCCCGGCCAAAGGCCTTGAAGAGTTTTGGCAGGTCCTCGCTCGGGATTCCCTGACCCTGATCGGTGACTTTCACGGTCACATGGTTTTCACCGCGCGTGATGGTGATCGTGATGCAGGTGCCGCGATGGGAATACTTGACCGCATTGCCGATCAGGTTGTTGAGAACCTGCTCAATTTTCCTGCGGTCAATCCTCATTTTGGGAATGTCGTCTGCGTGTTCGATCGCAAGACGAATGCCTTTCTGCTGGGCAAGCACGCGGTTGAGGGAGACATTGCGGTTGGTAATCTCGTTCAAATCCGCCTGGCCGCATTCCAGCCTGAGCTGCCCGGGTTCGATGGTTGTGACATCCAGGAGGTCGTTGATGAGGCTGAGCATGAATTCGCTGGTGGCCTTGATCGTGGAGACGAATTCGCGCTGGCTTTCGTCGAGAACCGGAAAGGCCTCGGCCTCGAGGAATTCGCTGTAGGAGAGAATGACCCCCAGCGGGTTGCGGAGGTCGTGGGCGGCCATCCCGAGGAGACGGTTTTTCTGCTCGTTGAGGCTTTCGAGCGCTGTATTGCGGTCGAGGAGCTGTCTCTGGCTTTCGCGCAGCGCGCGCAGTGCCTCCTCAAGATGGCGGCGGGCGAGGTAGGCGGAGGCATGGTAACGGACCCTGGCAAGAAATTCGATGGGATCCGGTAGTTTGACGAGATAGTCGTTCGCTCCGGCTTCGAAAGCGGCTTTTTTGACGATGGGTTCTTCCTTCGTTGAGAGGACGATAACCGGCGTCTCCCTCAATTCCGGACACTGCCGGTAGGCCTTAACCAGCTCAAGCCCGTTGGCGTCCGGCATGACAAGATCCTGGAGGATGACCATGGGACAAAGCCGCTTGGCCGTCTCCAGGGCATCGCCGCCTTTCGAGCAGAAGTGGAAATCCATCCCTTTCCGGGACTGGAGGATGCGCCGGACGGCTTCGCCGATCATGGCTTGGTCATCCACGAGGAGGACCATGATGGATTCGCTTTCGGGTGATGTGTTCATTTGGTAGTTTGGATCCAGCGGTTAATGCGGGGGGCGATCGAGGAAAGGGGGAGGATTTCGGAGGCGAACGGGGCGGCCGCCTTGGGCATACCGAAAAGAGCCGATGACTTTTCGTCCTGGGCGATCGTGAGAAATCGGGCGTCCCGCATGGCGCGGAGCCCCGAGGCTCCGTCCTTTCCCATGCCTGTGAGAACGGCTCCCATGGCCTTGCCGCGCCAGTTGCGCGCGATGCTGGAAAAAAATACATCTACCGACGGTTGGTAGGCGAGCCCGCCGATGGTCTGGTCGTATCGGAGGCGCGAGCAGGAATGGGCTTCGATGTGGCCATCTTTGCCCGCGAGGTAAATGTGGCCGGGCTCGATGAGGTCGCCCTCGGCCACCAGCTTGATGGGGTCTTTTGCAAAGCCCGCCAGCCATTTGGCGAGATCCTCGACGAAACGCACATCAATATGCTGGACGATGACGACCGCCGCTCGTCCCACAGGGTCGAGCGCACCGAGGATTTCCGCAAGGGCGGCGGGGCCTCCGGCTGAGCACCCGATGGCCACGATGGTATCGGTTGCGCCCACCACGCCGCAGGCGAGGGTCTCCGGACGGCAAGGCGGCGGCGGCTCCGGCTTGTTTTGATCGGCCACAATCGCTCCGATCTGCGAGATTTTTTGGAGGAATTCCTTCCGGCTGGAGTCGTTTGCGAGCGAAGGGGTCGCAATCACATCGAGGGCACCGGCCCCCATCGCTTCGAAGGCGAGAGCGCAGTTGCCGGCGATCGAGGCCGTGACGACAAGGATGCCCGTCGGGCAGGCGTCCATGATTTGCCTTGTGGTTTCGGCCCCGTTCATACCCGGCATCACGAGGTCCATCAGAACAAGCTCCGGAGTATTCTCCCGGCAGAGACGGACGGCATCCGCGCCGCTTTTCGCGATCCAAAGCACGCGGTGGTCCTTGGTGGAGTTGAGCGTTGAGGAGATGGCTTGCGTTGCCATATCCAGGTCGTTGACGATTCCGATTTTCATGGTGTGGGATCTTCTCCAAGGACATCCGCAACCGCGCGGGCAAGGCCTTCGTCCTGGAAGCTGCCTTTGGTGAGGTAATAGTCGGCTCCGGCATCGAGCCCGCGCAGGCGGTCCTCCTCGCGGTCCTTGTAAGAAACGATGATGACCGGGGTGTCGCGGAGACGGGCGTCGTTTTTGATCAGGCGTGTGAGCTCGATGCCATCCATGCGCGGCATGTCCACGTCGGTGACGACTGCGGCGAAGCGTCCGGTCCGCGCGGCGTTCCATGCGTCCATGCCGTCCACCGCCACCTCGACCGCGTAGCCGAGCGAGGAGAGGAGCTTGCGCTCAAGCTCGCGGACGGTGAGCGAATCGTCCACGACAAGAATCTGTCTGGCGGCCTTCCCCGCCTCGGACGACTTCGCGGTGATGCCGTGCAACTGCCCGCCGGCCGCCAGGCGCCGGACCGAAAGGATAAACTCCTCGACGTCGAGAAGCAGCATGGAAGAACCGTCTTCGGTGAGGGCGGCGGCCGCAATATCACGGACCCGACCGAGCCGCTTGTCCAATGGTTGAACCACGATTTCACCCTCGCCGAGAAAACGGGAAACAACAATCCCGAAACGCCCTTCTCCGGACGAGAGGAGGAGGATGTCCACATGTTCGCGGGGTTCGTTTTGGAGCGGGCGGGCGAGGACGAGCGCGCCATCCACGATGCCGACTCGGCTTTGGTCGACATTGACATACTGCGCCCCCTCGATGGATTCGATGTCCGCTGTCGGTACGCTCATGACGCGGTCCACCCGCGCGAGCGGGATCGCATACGGCTCGCCCGCGATCTCGAAAATCAGGGCCTTCATCACTGAGAGGGAAATCGGCAGTTGGAGGACAAAAGACGTGCCCTGCCCGGGATCGGATGAGATCCGGACCATGCCGCGGGACTCTCTCACCATGGATTGCACCACATCGAGTCCGACGCCGCGTCCGGAAATCTCCGTGACCTCGGAGCGGAGTGAAAAACCGGGAAGGAACAGGAACTCGAGAAGCTCGCCGCCAGCCAGTTTTTCGGCAGTCCCGGCATCGGTCAACCCCCTGGTAACCACGCGGGCCCGCAGGTCGGCTGGGTCCACGCCGCGGCCGTCGTCACTCACGCGAATCACCAAAAACCCAGCGCTGTGGGAGGCTTCGATGGTGATGCGTCCCGCTGCGGGCTTGCCGGAGGCGGCGCGCTCACCGGGGGATTCGATCCCGTGGTCGATCGCGTTGCGGATCAGATGGAGAAGGGGGGATTCGATTTTTTCCAGCAGGTCGCGGTCCACATCCGTGCCTTCGCCGCGGATCTCGAATGTCACCTCGCGGCCGAGGCGGCGGGCCGTATCGCGGGCGGCGCGGCGGAGCGATGAGGCGATGGCCCCGAAGGGCCGCATCCGGCACGCCAGGGCCTGGCCGTAGAGCCGCTGGGAAAGCTGGGACGAGTTCCTCTCAAAGCGCTCAAAATCCGCAAGGCCCGCGAGCACGATCCGGTCACCGGACTCGATCATCGTCTGCAACTGGCGGAGCGGGGAGGAGACGTCTTCGCCGGCCGAGGCTGAAGCGATCGCACCTTCCAGAAGCGCCGCCGTCTTCCGCTGGTGGCTGTGGAGACGCCAAAAGTCGCTGGAAAAATTCCGGATGCGCCGCGAAGCCACCAGCGACTCGCCCGCGCTGCCGAGCAACTGGTCGAGGCTCTCGGCGGCCACCCGCAATGAGCGGGAGTCATCTTCCACTTTTCCGGATGCGGCGGAGGGTTCCGCTGCGGGGGCTGCAACAGGGGGCGCGGAGGCGTTGTCCTGCACTGCGGACCCGGTCACAAAAGCCGCCACCTCCTCCTTCATTTCATCGGGAGATTCCACCGAGGCGAGACGGCTCAGCAGGTCCACCCCGTGAAGAAGACGGTCAATCGCGGCGCTGCCGAGAGCGATTTCACCCTTCTGGGCCGAGACAAAGGCGTCCTCCATTGCGTGGGCAACGCTCACGGCCCCCTCGAGTTCGATGATGCGCGCGGCTCCCTTGAGGGAGTGGGCAGCACGCATGAGGGACTCCAGAAGCGAGGGGTCGCCTGGACGGATTTCCAGCGCCACAAGACCATCGCTCAGGAGGCGGCACTGGGTTTCGCTTTCCGTCAGGAAGAGCTCGCGCATGGAAAAGCTGCTGAGGTCGCGGTTCATGGGATCATCTGGCCGCTGCATCGAAGGCGTTGAAGAGAGAGTCCACGTCGAGCCAGCCGACTCCCGGACCGCTCCCGGATTCAAAAATTCCTTTGACGCGGGATCGGCCCGCCGCCTCGAGGGTTGTAGGCGTGGTCTGGAGGGCTGAGGGGGCGAATGCCGACACTCCTTCGGTCTCGTCCACCCGGCAGGCCACACGCCAGCCGCCGTGGGTGAGAACGATCAACATGGGCCGGTTTGAGGCCGGCCCTGCGGCGCAGCCAAGAACATCGGCCAATGAAAAACACAAGGTGACCGTTCCCCTCACATTGACGACACCCGCTACGGACACCCCGCGATGGGGTATGGAATGGATGACAGGCAGCGGCGTAGTGTGCTCCACATGGGCGGGCTCGGTACCGAAGCGCTCACCACCGACGCGGAACACGAAGAGCACGAGCCTGCTGTCCTCGTTGGCGGAGGGAGGCGGCGCGGCGATCTCCGAGCGCCAGCGCTCGCGGTCCTCCGTTCCGGGTTCTCGTTGGAAGAATGCAGTTTTCATGCGGGGATATTATTGATGCGGCGACGCAGTTGGGCTGCGGCGGCTGCACGGCCATCCAAATCGAGGAGGAGGGAGAGATGGGCAAGCGCTTCCGGGTGGTTCGGATCAAGGTAAAGCGCCTTGCGGTAATCTGCCTCGGCCAGATCGGTGCGGCCGAGCGCCCCGCTCACAACTCCGCGAAGGCAGAAGAAATCCGGATCCGCCGATGAGGGCATACGTTCGAGCATCGCTGCTGCCGATTCCTCTTCACCGGTATCGGCCAGCGCGCGGGCCGCCTCCAGCGAGTCGTCGGGAGGCGCGACAGGCGCGTGGGACAAGGTGGCGGGGGGCTTGTGCAATCCAGATTTCTTTGCAGAGGAAATGTGGCATCGGCGTCCCGCCGATGAAGAGAAGCCAAACATGGCCGGGACGGCCATGCCACTTGAAGCAACAGGCTTCGGTGCCTTGCGGGATGACCCCGGTTTTTTTGGTGCCGGTGACGTGAGCGATTCCGGGTTGGCGGACTGTTTGACACAGGCGAATGCCATGGGGAGTCCTGCAGTGGCAAAACCGCACTGGAGTGCGACAGGAGGTTCGACGGGGCCGAGGAAGAGGATTCCATCGTCGTCGAGCGCCCTGCCAAGGCGCTCAATCACCGCGCGCTGGGTTTCTCCGGTGAGGTAGATCAGGGCATTGCGGCAGAAGATCACATCGCTTGGCGGCAGCACCGCCAACGGATCAGCCAGGTTCATCGCTTGAAATTCCACCAGACCTTGAACTTCGTCCGAAACCCGCCGGGCTCCCCCGGAAAGGCTTTCAAAATATTTTCCGAACCGGGTCTCGTCGAATCCCGAACGGAACGAATTTCGCCGGTAGGTTGCCTCGCGGGCGACGGCCAAAGAATTTTCGCTGATGTCGCCGGCCCGAACCTTGAAGTCTCGAAGGCCCGCTTCCAGTAGGCACATCGCGATCGAGAAGGGTTCTTCGCCGGTGGCACAAGGCAGCGAGAGAACGCGCAGTCCCGCCCCCGGATGCGCGGGTGCCCATATTCCGGCGACCCATGCCGCAAGCGCGTCGAAGGCTTCCATGTTGCGGAAAAACCAGGTTTCGGGAACGAGCGAGGACTCTAGCACGGCGGCCCATTCGCGGCTGGATGTGTCCATCAGGCGCTGCGGGTGCGGGCAGGAATCGATCGCGCGACGGATTTCCTTTCGAAGTGAAGCCTCTCCGGTCTGGGCGACATCAATGCCCGCATGGGAGCGCAACATTTCCAGGATGGAGTCAATCATGCCTCCTCCGTGGTCAGGGATTCCCAGACATCTTCCGTGAGGACGGATTCCATGTGGAGCCGCTGAACCCAGCGGTCGCCGAGGGCGGCCACGCGGCCCGCGAAGGGGAAATCCCGGGCACCCGGCTCGACAAAATCGCCTTCCTCAAATGCCTGCACACGCGTGACATTTTCACCCAGCAGCCCGAGGACACGTTCGCGTCCGCCGATCCCGAGGCGCTGCAGGATGATGCGGGTCGAGAAGCAGACACGGGACGCGTTCCCGGCGAGAAGAATCCCGCAGTCCACGACGGGCACAGGATCGCCTCGGTAATTGAGGATCCCTACCACGGCAGGAGGAGCGCCCGGCGCGGATTTGAGGGCGGCGCACGGGACGACCTCCACCACGGAAGCGGATGCGACCGCGTAGATGTCGGTTCCCGCGTCCATCAAAAGGTAGAGCATCAGTCGGGGAGTTTGAAGCGGGCGATGCCGGTTTGGAGGCCGCGGGTGGCCTCGTTGAGCTGGTCGATGGCGCGAGAGCTGTCGCGGATGCTGTCGGCGGTGAGCCGAGCGGCCTCGCCGAGCTGGGTCAGCGCCTCGCTGATCTGCTGCGCTCCCTGGGTCTGGGAACGCATCCCCTCGTTCACGCTCTCCACGCTGGGGGCCAGCGACTGGACCTCCGAAATCACGCGGTCGAGCTGCGTGCCGACCGAGGAAATTTCCCCCGCCCCGCGCCGGAGTTCCTCTCCAAATTTATCCATTCCCATCACGCCCGCGCTGACCGCGCTTACCATTTCCTTGACCATCTGTTCGATGTCTCCGGTGGACGCGGCCGTCTGGTCGGCGAGCCGCCGGATTTCCGTGGCCACCACCGCGAAGCCCCGCCCATATTCCCCGGCCTTCTCAGCCTCGATTGCTGCGTTGAGCGAAAGCAGGTTCGTCTGGTCGGCTACCTTCCCGATCGTGGAAACGACCGCGTTGATGTTGCCGGCCTTCTCGTTCATCACTCCGAGCTTGGCAGTAATTCCGGCGGCGGCCTCCAGGATGCTGCGCATGATTTTTTCCATGCGGTCGAGCCCGTCCTTGCCGCCGGATGCGAGCTGACTCGCCTGCTCGGCGACCGAGCTGACGCTGTCGGCCGTCTTCAGGAGCTCCGAACTTGTCGCACTCATCTCCTTTGCCGTTGCGCTAATCTCGGCCGACGTGGTGGCGACCTCGCCGGCCGTGGTCTGCTGCTCCTTCGTGGTGGCCGAAATCTCGACGGCCGAGCTGTTTACCTGCACCCCGCTGCGCTGGACCTGGGTGACGAGCTCTGTCAGTGAGGCGCTCATCGCAGCGAAGCTGCGCGAGAGAGAACCCATCTCCTCCGCCCGGAGGGGGTTCGTAAAGTCACCGAGCGCCATGCGGCCCGCGACAGCCTCGATCCGCTGCAACGAGGCGATCATCGCCGCAAAACTGCGCGCGAGCGAACCGATCTCGTCACCTCGCGCCGTGTCCTCAAGGGAGCCGGTGAAGTCACCGACAGCCATGCGGCTTGCGGCAGCCTCGATGCGCGCCAACGCCGCCGTGATATTGCGGACAATCAGGATGCCTGCAGTCGAGACGATGACCAGCGCCAGAATAGCGCCGAACAAAACAAGGCGCTCAAGCTGGAGAACCAAATCGCCGACCTCTTTGTCCACCGAGTCAAACTCCGCGTTTTCCAGACCCTTGAGGTGTTCGATCGCCACGAAAAGCCGATCCATATCCTGCCTGCTGCGCCCAGTTTTTTCCGCAATGTCAGCGGCACTCCGGTCGGCGGCCTCGGATTTGAGCTGGAGAAGAAGGGGGCCGGCCAGTGCCTCGATCTGTGCGATTTCTGCCTGGCGGTCTGCCGCATGGTCGTGCGTGCGCAGCGCCTGGATTTTCGCGCCAACTTCGGAGGCCGCCTTGTCGAGATTTTCAAGAAGGCTTTCGTTGCCGGTGACGAGATAATCCCTCTGCCCGTCCTTGATTGCGCTGATGAAATCATGGAACGCATCGAGATCCTCGATGAGGTTTTTTTCCGACTGGGCTTCCCGAAAATTTTGTTCGAGGTGGCTGGCCGTGATGTAGGAACTTGTCGCGAGGGCCACGATGGCGAGAAACGCAATCGTGTAGCCGGCGAAGATTTTGATGCCGATGGTGAGTTTCATGGAATGGGAGGGTTGCCGGGAACGTAATCGGTGTCTTGCTGCGTCACATTGTTGTTGCGTCCTACGGAGTTATTCAAGCGGAATTCAGCCGTCATCCAGGGAGTTTGAATCTGGCGATGCCGGTTTGAAGGCCACGGGTGGCTTCGTTGAGCTGGTCGATGGCGCGCGAGCTGTCGCGGATGCTGTCGGCGGTGAGCCGAGCGGCCTCGCCGAGCTGGGTCAGTGCCTCGCTGATCTGCTGCGCTCCCTGGGTCTGCGACCGCATCCCCTCGTTCACGCTCTCCACGCTCGGGGCCAGCGACTGGACCTCCGAAATCACCCGGTCGAGTTGCGTGCCGACCGAGGAAATCTCCCCCGCGCCGCGCCGGAGTTCCTCTCCAAATTTGTCCATCCCCATCACGCCAGCGCTGACCGCGCTCACCATTTCCTTGACCATCTGTTCGATGTCGCCGGTAGACGCGGCCGTCTGGTCGGCGAGCCGCCGGATCTCCGTGGCCACGACCGCGAACCCGCGCCCGTATTCGCCCGCCTTCTCCGCCTCGATCGCGGCGTTGAGGGAGAGCAGGTTCGTCTGGTCGGCGACCTTGCCGATCGTGGAGACGACCGCGTTGATGTTGCCGGCCTTCTCGTTCATCACTCCGAGCTTGGCGGTGATTCCCGCGGCAGCCTCCAGGATGCTGCGCATAATTTTTTCCATGCGGTCGAGCCCGTCCTTGCCACCGGATGCAAGCTCGCTCGCCTGTTCGGCGACCGAGCTGACACTGTCCGCGGTCTTCAGGAGCTCCGAGCTGGTGGCGCTCATCTCCTTCGCCGTGGCGCTGATCTCCGCGGACGTAGTGGCGACCTCGCCCGCCGTGGTCTGCTGTTCCTTCGTGGTGGCCGAGATCTCGACGGCCGAGCTGTTCACCTGCACCCCGCTGCGCTGGACCTGGGTGACGAGCTCCGTCAGCGAGGAGATCATCTTCGCGAAACTGCGCGAGAGCGACCCGACCTCGTCGCCGCGCGCCGTGTCTCCCAGTGAGACCGTGAAGTCCCCTCCCGCCATGCGGCTGGCAACCGACTCGATTCGCGACAGCGCGCCCGTGATATTGCGCGAGATGAGAAACCCTGCAACCATGACGATGATCAGCGCGAGCGGCGTTCCGAAAAGAACGAAGTTGTTGAGTTCGGCCGCAGTGCTGCCCACCTCCTTGTCCTCCGCGACGAACTCCTCCATCTCAAGGCCCTTGAGATGTTCAATCGCGGTGACGAGGCGTTCCATGTCGGCGGTGCTGCGCTCCACGCTTTCCACGAGGGTGGCGGCCTCGCGGTCGGCCGCCTCGGATTTGAGCTGGAGAAGAAGCGGTTTGGCGATGGACTCGATCGCCGCGATTTCCGCCTCGCGCCCCTTGGCGGCCGGTGCGGCGCGCAGGGACAGGATGGACGCATCCATTGCCGGCAATGCCTTGTCCAGCGGCGCGAGGTTCGCCTTGTTGCCGGTCAGCAGGAACACGCGCTGCTCCACCTGGGACTCCAGGATCAAGTCGTGAAACGCATCCAGTTGGTCAATGAGCCCGCGCTGCGCCCCGGCATCGTGAAACGACTGCTCGATCTGCCACACCGAAAAATAGGAGACGGCCGAGAGGGCGAGGATCGCGGCAAACGCAACCGCGTAGCCGATGAAGATTTTGATGCCGATGGTCATTTTCATAATGCGGGGAAACTGAGGGGGAGCACGGCGTGAAGGATACCGCTCCACGCATGCATGTTATAGCATCCGCGACTTGTTGGGTTCAAGATCGAATGGCAAACCCTGTCAAAATCATAGAACGGGGTTCGGTTCTTCATGCCCGCCTTGTTTGAAAAACAAAAACGCCGCCCGGTAGACCGGACGGCGTTTTGCTATGTCAACTCGTATGAGTCTTATTTGGTCGGGACCGTCGCGATCGTCTGCAGGATCCTGCTGGCGATCTTGTAGGGGTCTCCCTGGGAGTTCGGACGGCGGTCCTCAAGGTATCCCTTGTAGCCGTTGTTCACGAAGCTGTGAGGGACGCGGACCGAGGCTCCGCGGTTTGCGAGGCCGTAGTTGAATTTGTCGATCGACTGGGTCTCATGCAGGCCGGTGAGGCGCATGTGGTTGTCCGGTCCGTATACCGCGATGTGCTCGTTCTTGTATTTGTCGAACGCCGCCATGAGTGCTTCGAAGTATTCCTTGCCGCCGACTTCGCGCAGGTGTTTCGTCGAGAAGTTTGCGTGCATTCCCGAGCCGTTCCAATCGACTTCCATGCCGAGCGGTTTGCAGTGCCAGTTGACATCCACACCGTATTTTTCGCAGAGGCGGAGGAGGAGGTAACGGGCCATCCAAACCTGATCGGCCGCTGTCCTTGAGCCTTTGCCGAAAATTTGGAATTCCCACTGACCCTTCGCCACCTCGGCATTGATGCCTTCGTGGTTGATGCCAGCTTCGATGCAGAGGTCGAGGTGGGTGTCCACGATTTCACGGGCAATGTCGCCGACGTTCTTGTAGCCGACGCCTGTGTAGTATTCACCCTGCGGGGGAGGGAATCCACCGCCGGCGGGGAAGCCGAGGGGCACACCGTCCTGATAAAGAAAATATTCCTGCTCAAACCCGAACCATGCATCCGGATCATCGAGAATGCCCGCGCGGGAATTGCTCGGGTGAGGGGTGCCGTCCGGCATCATCACTTCGCACATCACGAGCGCGGCGTTCGTTTTGGTCGGGTCGGGATAGCAGGCCACCGGCTTGAGAATGCAATCCGAGCTTTTGCCTTCAGCCTGACGCGTCGAGCTGCCGTCAAATCCCCACAAGGGGAGCTCCGCCAGAGAGGGAAAGGTATCAAAGTCCTTGACCTGAGTTTTGCCGCGCATGTTGGCCACCGGCTCATAACCGTCCAACCAGATGTATTCGAGTTTATACTTCGCCATATTTTAGTGTTTGATTTTATCCACCTCACGCCGGGGTGAGGCTGTTTTGTGTTGTTTTTCCCTGATTCCCGACCGGCTTGCTGAATCAAGCAAGTTCAGTGCCAATTGTAAACAAGTTCCCGACCGAGGCTATTTCTTGCGGCTTTTTGTCAAAAAACCGCCTCTTCCGTTCAGATTTGGCTCGGGCGTTTGGCGGCAAGCACCGGGATAATTTTGCTGAGCGGCAGGGTGTTGATCACATCGTTTTTCGTCAGCCAGCCTTTGCGGGCGGCACCGATACCGAAGATCAGATCCTGGAGCCCGGCGGTGGTATGGGCATCGGGATTGATCGAGCACTTGACGCCTTTCTCCTTGGCGAGCGGCCACCAGCGCCAGTCCATGTCCAACCGCCGCGGATTGGCGTTCAATTCGATGATCGTGCCGGTTTCGGCGGCGGCTTCGATCACGGCCGGGACATCGACGCGGTAGGGTTCGCGGGTCAGCAGGAGTCTTCCGGTGAGATGGCCCAGCATCGTGACGTAGGGATTGCTGATCGCCCGAATGATCCGCTTGGTCATCTCGGCTTCAGGAAGTGTGAAGGAGGAGTGTATGCTGACCACCACATAATCCAGAGATGCGAGCACATCGTCCGGGAAGTCCAGCATGCCGTCCTTGAGGATATCGCATTCGGTGCCGGCGAAAAGGCGGAGCGAGTCGTCGCTGAGTTCGCGAATGCGTGCGACCTGCGCGGCGAGGCGTTTTTCATCGAGCCCGTGGGCCTGGAATGACGCCTTGCTGTGGTCGGCGATGCCGAGGTATTCGAGGCCGAGTTCGTGTGCGGCGGCGACCATTTCATCGAGGCTGGCGCGCCCGTCGCTTTCGGTGGTGTGGTTGTGGAATGTGCCGCGCAGATTCTGCCACTCGATGAGGTCGGGGAGTTCATGGGCTTCCGCCGCCTCGATTTCCCCGCGGTCCTCGCGGAGTTCGGGGACGACGGGATCGAGCCCGAGGGAGCGGTAGATGTCGTTTTCCTCAAGGACTTCCGGCAGTGGTTCCTTGAGTTCCCGTCCCTCTGCTTCGCTGAACCGGTATTCATTCAACGACCAGCCGCGGGTGAGCGCCCGGGAGCGGACGCGGACATTGTGTTCCTTGCTGCCTGTGAAGTAGGCGAGCGCGAACGGGTATTCCCGGCTGGTCACCACTCGGAGATCGCACTGGATGCCGGACTTCAGGATGACGCTCGACTTTGTGGCCCCCTTGGCGAGGACGGATTCAACGAGCGGGTGGGTGGTGAAATATTCCGAGACCTCGTCCGGATGTTTGGAGGAGACGATGAAGTCCAGGTCCCTGACGATTTCCTTTCTCCTGCGGTAGCTTCCGGCAATCTGGGCGAGGGTGACGCGCGGATGGCTGCGGAGGTCCTCCAGCAGGCTCTCCGCGAGCGAGGTGATATCCCCGATGCGAAATTCGCCGACATGCTTGCGGTGGTGCTCGATGGCTTGAAGGATGTTCGCGGCGGTCTTTTCTCCGAAGCCGGGTAGGGCGGCCACTTTTCCGGACTGGCACGCGCGATCGAGTTTGGTGATCGAGTGGATGCGGAGCGAATCCCAGAGGACTTTGATTTTCTTCGCCCCGAGGCCCTGGATTTCGAAGAGGCTGAGGATGTCCGGCGGGAATTCGTCGCTCAGGTGGTCGTAGTATTCGAGTTTTCCGTCACGAACGAGAGTGGATATTTTTTCGGCGGTGGCTTTGCCGATCCCGTCCACCGTTTGCAGTCGGTCTTCCTCGACGAGTTTTTCGAGGGGCTCGGAAAGTGTTTCCAGCGCGCGGGCCGCGTGCGTGTAGGCGCGGACTTTGAACGGATTCTCGTCCTTGAGTTCGAGCAACCGCGCGATGTTTTCAAGGATGATGATGATGTCGTCTTTGCTCATTCGAGATAAGTTTTCAGCCGGTTCCGCCACCCGGGCAGCCACTGCGCCTCGTTACGGGCGGGAGGGGAGTTCTTCACCCGCAGCGTAAGAACTTCATCGGCGGCTCGGACAAAAGCCGGGAGAGCGGGGCCCGATGGAGACATCCGTGCCAGCGCCTGGAGAAGCCCCCATCCTCTACCGTCATATCGCTCCGACGGGTTTGTGCCCTCACCTTTGAAATTCACATAATCCATGAGCGCATAGTAGCCAAGCGGCTCCGCGGCGACCCGACGGAAATTCTCGCTGACCTTCGTCCGCTCTCCGGCAGGAGCGGCTGCCAGCATCTTCGGAAGCGCGGCTTCGAGACGCAGCGCGGCGTAGCGGGTCTGGAGCGGAACCGTGCCCGCCAGAAGTTTTCGGAGTTCCGACAGGCGTGGGCCGTTGATTTCAGAAACAAACGCCGCGCGGGATGACCAGGGACAGGGGCCCTCCATCCAGGGTTTGACCGGCTGGCCATTCGATTTGAGAAAGCGGATCAGGCCCGGGAAGCTCTCCTCAAACGGTCCGCGCTTCGCAGTCGGATACCAGATGAAATGGGCGATGCCGAGCGAGGGAAATTCCTCGCCTTTGTTCCACGATGTGAGGCCGGAAATGGTCCCGGCACACTCGTTTTGCCAAATGCGCCGGCCGATTTCGGAAGCCTGGCGGTCAGATATTGTTCCAGCGTTCACGCCGGGCATCGCGAGGATCAAAAGCAGATAAACGGGAAATCTCATTGGAAGCGGGAAAAGATATCAGGGTTTTCTGCGCGCGGAAAAAAATTCTTTGAGCAACCCGGCGCATTCATCTGCAAGAACCCCGGGAGTGATTTCGCTGCGGTGGTTGAGCTGGGGCATCTGCAGAATGTTGAGCAAGCCGCCCGCAGCACCGCCCTTGGCATCCGGACATCCGAAGACCACGCGGCGGAGCCGTGCGTGGACGATGGCGCCGGCACACATCGGGCAGGGTTCTTTCGTCACATACAGGTCGCAATCGTTCAGCCTCCAGTCCCCGACAGAGGCTTCGGCCTGTGTGATCGCCAGCATTTCGGCATGGGCGGTGGCATCTTTCAGAAGTTCCACCTGGTTCCAGGCCCGGGCAATGATCTCGCCCTCGCGAACGATCACGGCACCGATCGGGACTTCGTCCGCCGTTAACGCCCGATGCGCCAGACGGAGGGCCTCCCTCATGAAATATTCCTCGCTCGCCAGTTCCATGCCGGCACGTTATGACAGAAGCATGCCGTTACGCAAAACCATCATTGCACCCTCGATTCTTGCCTGTGATTTTTCGAAGTTGGGAGCCGAGGTGGAAAGGGTGACTTCCGCAGGAGCCGATTGGATCCACTGCGATGTGATGGACGGCCATCTGGTTGACAACATTTCGTTCGGCCCGGCATTCGTCGAGGCTGCGTCCCGCCATACGAATCTCCCCTTGGATGTGCATCTGATGATCGAGCGCCCGGATATTTACGTTCCGAGATTCTCAAGCGTGGCCTCGTCAATCACCTGTCATGTCGAGGCACCGCACGATATTTCAAAGACCCTGCAGGCGATCCGCGATGCGAATTGCCTTGCCGGCCTTGCCGTCAGCCCGCCGACTCCGCTGGAGATGATCCGCCCGTATCTCGGACGGTTTGATATCCTGCTCGTGATGACCGTGAATCCGGGTTTCGGCGGGCAGCCATTAATCCCTGAGATGATGGAGAAAGTGTCTACTGCAGTGGAATGGCGGGAGAGGGAAGGGGTGGATTTCCACATCGAGGTGGACGGGGGCATCAATGTGGCCACTGCAGCAACATCCATCGCTGCGGGAGCCAATATTCTCGTCGCAGGCACCTCGGTTTTCAAGGCAGCCGACGCAGGTGCCGAAATCGCCAATCTCCGTTTTTCTTAACGGGGTTCATTTTTTTTGCAACTTTTCGCGCCGGCGGGTTTTTCATCGTTGTTATGAAACTCAGATACCTGCTCCTGCCGGTCCTCCTTGCTGCCTTACCTCCGATGCTTCATGCAGCGGATTCCAAGCGCACGGCGGAATATTATCTCATCACGCCCACCGACTTTGAAGGGAAGGAAGTGACGCTTGATGTTGCCTTCGTGAAACCCACCCATTGGAAAAGCCCGATTCCCGAACTCGCATTTTTCTATGCCCTGACACTTGATCGTCGGGACAACCGGTTTGGCGGAGGGATTCTTGTTGCGATTCCTTCCGGAGATGCGGAGAAATTCGCAAAAAAATATGGAACGGATTTCGAGGGAAGAAGTGAGTCGAACACCCTGAAGGGGATGTTCATGGCCGCTCCCGGAGGGAAAGACAGGCATGGGAAAGTGTGGCTTGTGGACACCACAGGAAAGGTCGCAGAGTTGATCAAACAACGCAGACTGACCATCGAAGAAGGGGAGGATGGGGCTGGATTTGGACCAGGGGGGCCCGGTGGACCAGGTGGACAGTGGGGCCCAGGAGGCCCGGGCCCACATCGCGGACCGCATCGGCCCGGTGGTCGCAACTGAGAAAAAACATTCATCAAGGTGCCGGAAACCCATGTTTCCGGCACCTTTTTTTGTGCCATCCGCGGGCTCGTGAAGATACGATGAGTTCATGACGACTTGGATCTGGCTGGCTGCCCCCGGGGCATTAGTTATTGGCGTTTTCTTGGGGTGGATACTCGCGTCACATCGCAGCATCCGCCTTCAAGCGCAGGCTGCCGCACTTGCCACGCGGGGAGCCGAACTGGAAAACAGGATTGCCGGGCTGGAGGAATCCCTGGCATCCGAGCGGAGAGGCAGTTCGGATCTGTCTTCCTCGCTGGCAACCGTCCGCGCCGAAAACTCCCATCTTCTGGAACGGATCGACACCGAAGCAAGACGCCTGGCCGAGATGCAGGAGAAGATGAAGTTGGAGTTTGAAAACCTTGCGAACCGGCTCCTGGAGGAAAAGAGCACGAAGTTTCTCGATCAGAACCAGCAGCATCTTTCCGCTTTACTTACCCCTCTGCGCGAACGTCTGGGAGAATTCCGGGAGCGCATGGACACCATTCATACGGAGGAGGAAAAGTCCGCGGCGGCACTGGGAATTCAGCTGAAAAACCTCCACGAACTCAACCGACAAATGGCGGAGGAGGCGGAGAATCTTACCAATGCGCTGAAGGGACAGTCCAAAACTCAGGGCTCATGGGGAGAACTGGTGCTGGAGCGCATTCTCGAGAAATGCGGCCTCACGAAGGGATTGGAATACGAGACTCAGGCTTCATTTCAAGGCGAAGACGGCTCCCGGCGGATGCCGGATGTGGTGATCCATCTGCCCGAGGGAAAGAACCTGATCATCGATGCCAAAGTTTCCCTGACCGGATATGAAAAAGCCGTGAACGCCGACTCGGAGGGCAAGCGGATTTCGGCCCTTCGAGAGCATGTGCTCTCAGTGCGCCGCCATGTCGATGAGCTTGCCGGGAAGGATTACCCCGGTTTGAAAAGTCTTCAGTCCCCGGACTTCGTCCTGATGTTCGTTCCGGTAGAACCGGCTTTGCACCTTGCACTCCAGGAGGATCCGGCGCTTTACGGCGATGCTTTCGAAAAAAATGTTGTCCTCGTCTCCTCCTCGACACTCCTTGTCGCGCTCCGTGCCGTCGAAAGCGTCTGGAGGCACCATAAGCAGACGGAAAACGCACAGGAAATCGCCCGGCAGGCGGGGAACCTTCATGATGCTTTCGTCCTGTTTGTGGAATCCCTTCAGGAAATCGGGTCACGCCTCCAGCAGGCGCGCGATGCCTACGACCAGTCGCTGACACGCCTCGCCAGCGGGCGCGGCAACCTCGTCAAACGCACGCTCGACCTTCAAAAGCTGGGAGCCCGCGGCGATAAATCTATCCCCCCTGCGATCGCCCGGCTTTCGGAAGAAGGTTGATTTTTTCGGGTATCAGCGGATCTCGACCGGTTTACCCGATCTTGACGATTCGTAGGCGGCGTCGATGATTTTCATGAGCGAGACCGCCTGATCCGGGGAATTCAGCGGCTTCTCAGTTCCTTCGATGGAGCGGATAAAATTGGCTGCGGAGCGTCTGCGGCCCATTGCGGGATCCGGCTCCACGATGAGCCTGCGGTTAACCGGCCGGCCGTGTTCGTGGGTGAAAAGTTCGGCCGAGTCGATGGCTCCGTCATCGATTCCATCGCGCGAGAAGAGGCGCCGGACAGCGGCTCCCGACTTGCGTCCTTGAAATACCACGGAAGCCTCTTCGCGTTCCACCATTTCAGCCCAGGACGCCTGAAACGAAAGAACCTGGCCGGTCTTGAATTTTACAAAACCGTGAGCCGCGCTCTCAACATCTGTCACACCGTCAACCACGTCCGGAATTCCCCACGGGCCCTTGAAGGTCTTGTCGGTGATAAAATCGTCAAACGCCCTGGCGAGGACAAATTCCGGCTCGGGGCACCCCATGAAATAATAAGCAAGATCCACCATGTGCAGGAGGTCGATCAGTGGCCCGCCGCCGGACAATGCCTTGGTCGTGAACCAGCCGCCGAAACCCGGGATCCCGGCTCTGCGGATCCATTTCGCCTGGGCGGAGTTGATGCCTCCCACCGTGCCGTCACGGACATAATCCATGATGGCTTGAGACTCCGGCCGGGCGCGGTTGTTGAAGTTGAACATGAGAACCTTCCCGGCCTTCTCGGCGCAGGCTTTCAATTCCTGTGCCTCCGCGGCGGTGAGGGCGGGCGGCTTCTCACAGAAGACATGCTTGCCCGCCTGGAGTGCCAGCATGGACACGGGCTTGTGGAACTTGTTCGGGAGAATGACGCTTACCGCGTCGATCTCGGGCTGGCGCGCGAGCATATCCGCTGCATCCGTGTATGTCTTGGCGATGCCGTATCGGGCTCCCGCCGCTTCAGCAGCCACTGGATTGGAGTCCGCGATTGCGACGATCTCGGCGCCGGCAGATAAAAAACCGGGGATATGATACTGGACCATTCCTCCCGCACCGATGATTCCAACTTTAATGCTCATAGGTGCTGAGTTTTTCCCCGCGAGACCGGACGGGCAAGCAAATGTTTTGCAGATCTGCCGCCGGGCGGGTCATTGTCTGAATTTCCGCCGGATGCGTTCGAGGTAAAAAAGCCCGCCCGGCAGGCCCCAGATCATGTAGACGAACATGCCGGTGATGGAGATCAGCAGGCCGGTGCCCTGAGGAACGCCGCACAGTTCGAAGAGAAGCTGCTCAAAAAGCGCCTCGCGGACCCCGATGCCGTTCAGGCTGATCGGCAGCGAAGAGATCGCTGTGACAAGCGGCATGATCGACGTCATATCAAGAAAAGTCACCTTCGCGGTGAACGCCAGGGCGACAAAATAGAATGCCGCGAAGTAAAACAGAAGCATCGGCACGGTGTAGACTGCGCCGAGGAGAGCCTCCCTTCGATTTTCGATGCAAAGTTGCCAGAGCGTGGAGAGCTTCACGATTTGTTCGCGCATGGGAAAACGCTCGGGAAGCCGACCGACAAGATGGCGGCTGGTCAGCAGAAACGATGCGATAAGCCCGATGCCGATCGCAAACAGGACAATGGCAAAAATCTTCATGGTATTCCCGATGGCGAAGCTGCTGGCGAACCAGCTGCTGCGCGACCAGGCGAAGCCGAGGCCCATGGCCACGAGGACCAGCACGGCAAGGAGCCGGTCGATCGCCACGCTCAGGAATCCCGCTGTCCTGTGCTCAGGATGATCCCTCATCAAAAATATCACGCGGACCACATCCCCGCCGGTCGTTCCGGGAAGGAACTGATTGAAAAACGCGCCGATAAAGAACAGGCGTGTGACCTCGATCAACCTCACCCGGAGATGCAGCATCTTCAAAAACAACTGCCAGCGCAGGATTCCAAAAAACTCGCAGAGCCCGGCAGAGGCCAGCGCTGCGATCATCCACCGCCAGTCGGCGGTCCGGAGAGCGCCCCAGATTGTGGCCCGGCGCTGGGGATCATGAAAGAGCCACCAGAGAAGGCCGACGGTGATCAGGACCTGAACGACCGTCAGCAGGTGCTGGCCGAGTTTGGGAACATCGGCCGGAGCACGGTTGGGAGAGACGTTCGGTGTGCCCATTTCGGCGCGAATCCTACACGGCGTTTTGGTTCGGAGCCAATCGGGAATTTCAAGTTGAGTTCCCGGCCAGGCGAGGGGGGATGCCCCCTGCCACGGGGTATTCCAAATTTAAAATTCTGCGTTCGCGCCGGAGGCGCGTTAGACTGAGACTCCGATGGATTCCTTGATCGAGGCGAAGGAGAAACTACGGTTCAGGTGGGCGATAACCGAGGCCGGAATTCCGGCGGGACAGACCGCCTCGCAGGCGTAGTAGTTCGAGCAGTTTCCGAATCCTTCCTTGTCCGCCTGGCGGACCATCTTCAGCACGCGACGGTCGTTCTCGGGCTTGCCCTGAGGCAGGAGCCCGAGGTGGGTGACCTTTGCGCTGACGAAGAGCATGGCCGATCCATTCGGGCAGGCCGCAGCGCAGGCACCGCAGCCGATGCAAGCGGCGGCATCCATCGCCTGGTCGGCGACGACTTTCGGAATGGGGACGGAGTTTGCGTCGGGTGCCGAGCCGGCACGTTCGCTGATGAACCCGCCTGCCTGCATGATCCGGTCGTAGGCTTCACGGTTGACGACAAGGTCGCGCTCGACCGGGAAGGAATCCGCGCGGAACGGCTCGATCGTGATGATCTGTCCGTCGCGGAATTTCCGCATGTAGAGTTGGCAGGTCGTGCCGCGGCCGGGACCGTGGGGGACACCGTTGATCGTGAGTGAACAGTTTCCGCAGATGCCCTCGCGGCAGTCGGAATCAAACTGGATCGGCTCGATTCCCTTTTTTGTGAGGTCCTCGTTGACGATGTCCAGCATCTCGAGGAACGAGGCCTCGGCCGGGACGTCGTTCGCCTCGTAGTGTTCGAGTTTGCCCGCACCGTTCGGGCCCTTCTGCCGCCAAACTTCCAGATAGAATTTCATGGGTTATTTATAGCTTCGTGTTGCGAGTTTGACCTCTTCGTAAACCAGCGGTTCCTTGATGAGGGTTGGCGCCTTGCCTTCCCCTTCGTATTTCCAAGCCGCCACGTAATCGTAGTTGGCGTCGTCGCGGAGCGCCTCGCCTTCCGGAGTCTGGTATTCCGTGCGGAAGTGTCCGCCGCAGGATTCGTTCCGGTTCAGGGCATCCAGGCACATGAGTTCGCCGAACTCCAGGAAGTCGGCCACACGACCGGCGCGTTCGAGCTCCATGTTGATGCCATCCTTCGACCCGAGGATTTTGAGATTCGACCAGAATTCCTCGCGGAGTTTCGGAATTTTTCGGAGTGCTTCCTCAAGCCCCTGCTTGTCGCGGGCCATGCCGCATTTGTCCCACATGATCTTGCCCAACTCGCGGTGGAAGCTGTCCACCGTGCGAGTGCCGTTGATGCTCATGAGCTTGTTGACCCTGGCCTTGACCGCCTCAACCGCTTCCGCAAATGCGGGAGCGTTGGGATCGACCTTTTTGCCGAACTGTGAGGCCATGTATTGTCCGAGCGTGTAGGGGATGACGAAGTATCCGTCGGCGAGGCCCTGCATGAGAGCGCTCGCACCAAGGCGGTTCGCGCCGTGGTCGGAGAAATTCGCCTCGCCGAGCACGTGAAGCCCCTGGACGCTGCTCATCAAGTTGTAGTCCACCCAGAGCCCGCCCATCGTGTAGTGAACCGCGGGATAAATCCGCATCGGGCGCTCGTAGGCGTCCTCACCGGTGATGTTGTGATACATCTCAAAGAGGTTGCCGTAGCGCTCCTCGATGACGTGCTTTCCGAGCCGGTTGATCGAGTCGGCGAAATCAAGATAGACGCCGAGCCCGCCGGGGCCGACCCCTCGGCCGTCGTCGCAGACCTCCTTCGCCGAGCGGGAAGAGATGTCGCGCGGAGCCAGATTGCCGTAGCTCGGGTATTTCCGTTCGAGGTAGTAGTCACGGGCATCCTCGGGGATATCCTTTGGCTCCTTCCCGCAATCCTCTTTTTTCTTGGGAACCCAGACGCGGCCGTCGTTGCGGAGGGATTCCGACATGAGGGTGAGCTTCGACTGGTATTCGCCGCTGACAGGGATGCAGGTCGGGTGGATCTGGGTGTAGCACGGGTTTGCGAAGAGGGCGCCGCGCTTGTAGGCGCGGTAGGTCGCCGTGACGTTGCAGCCGCGGGCATTGGTGGAAAGGTAGAACACGTTCCCGTAGCCGCCGGTGCAGAGGAGGACCGCGTCGCCGGCGTGTGAGGAAATTTCACCGTTAGTCATGTCGCGGACGACGATTCCCTTCGCGTGGCCGTCCACGACGACGAGGTCCATCATCTCGGTCTTCGCGTGCATGGTGACATTGCCGAGGGCGATCTGGTGGCTCAGTGCGGCGTAGGCTCCGAGCAGGAGCTGCTGGCCGGTCTGGCCCCGGGCATAAAAGGTTCGCGACACCTGGGCGCCGCCGAAGGAGCGGTTGTCGAGCAGCCCGCCATACTCCCGTGCGAACGGCACGCCCTGAGCGACGCACTGGTCGATGATCAGGTTGCTGACCTCTGCCAGCCGGTGGACGTTGGCCTCGCGGGCGCGGAAGTCGCCACCCTTGATCGTGTCATAGAAGAGCCTGTAGACGCTGTCGCCGTCGTTCTGGTAGTTCTTTGCGGCATTGATGCCTCCCTGCGCGGCGATCGAGTGGGCGCGACGCGGGCTGTCCTGGTAGCAGAAGCACTTCACGCGGTAGCCCTGCTCGGCGAGGGTCGCGGCGGCCGAGGCACCGGCGAGGCCGGAGCCGACAACGATGATCTCGAACTTGCGCTTGTTGGCCGGGTTGACCAGCTTGGCGGTGTTCTTGAAGGACGTCCACTTTTTGTCGAGCGGACCAGCGGGTATTTTTGAGTCGAGCGTCATTTGACAATTCCGGTAAGGACAGAGATGGGGATGGAGATGTAACCGATGTAGAGTAGCCAGGCGTAGGCGCGGGTGACCGTCTCGATCAGCGGATGAATGCGGCGGTTTGTGAGGCCGAGCGTCTGGAACAGGCTGCCGATTCCGTGGCTCAGGTGCATCATGAGAAGGAAAAGCCCGACAATGTAGAGGATCGAGACCGGCACGTTGCTGAACCCGGTCACCACCATCCGGTAGCAGTCGTGGACCTCATGGCCGTCGAGCATTGTTTCCATGTGCTGGAACGAGGGGTCCACGACCCGCACCGTGAAGTGGGCGAGGTGAAAAAGAATGAATCCCAGGACGATCAGGCCGCTGAGCCGCATGGTCCGGGCAAACACGCTCGTGCCCACCGGGTCGGAGGCGATATATTTCTTCGGGCGCGCCGCCTGGTTTTCTTTCCAGAGAAGCATCGTGAAAAAGATGTGTGCGACGATGACCCCCAGCAGGAAAAGCCGGATCACCCAAAGAAGCGGCCCCAGGCTCTGCAGGTGCTCGGCATACGAGTTCAGCCAGTCCTTCCCGAGGAAGATCGTGAAGTTGCCGAGCAAGTGGCCGGTCACAAAGAGAACCAGGACGATGCCGGAGAGGGCGACGATGGTCTTTTTGCCGATGGACGAAAAGAGCCACAGGAAGATGGGGTGTGGGCCGGAGCGGGATTGGGATGGTGCCGAAATCATGTTCGTGAAAGGGTGTATTAGTTCAGCTAATGAATGGCCTGTCAAGGGCCGCTTCGATTTTTTAATGCGGATGCCTTGTTGAATTGATTCTTCTGCCGGGCCTTTTAGAGTTGCATTATCTGCCATTGGCGTATAAATTTGCTGCGTGGAATTCGAAGAACTCTCCGGTTTTACCAAGGCGGTGCTCCGCCTTCTCGACGACGAGAGCTACTTGCAGCTTCAATATGCCCTGGCCGACCGACCCGACGCCGGACCCGTTATTGCCCGCTCCGGCGGTTTGCGAAAAATGCGATGGGCGCGTTCCGGTGGCGGCAAGAGCGGCGGCGTGCGCGTTGTTTATTACTGGTGGGTTGAAGGAAGCGGCATCCTGCTCGCGGACATCTTTTCCAAAAACGAAAAAGAAAATCTCAGCGCGGCGGAACTCGCCGTGCTGCGCAAAAAACTGGAGGAATGGAAAAATGAAAAAGACACTCGGTAAACGACTCTCTGACGCCATGGACGAAGCCATCTCCGTCTCGCGTGGCGAGCGGGCTCCCTCCCGCGTCTGGAACGTCAGCAAACGCTCCGATGGCACATGGTCACGCGTGCAGATCGCCCCGGAGGCTGTCCGCTTGCGCAACAAGGCTGCTTACGACAAGCGCCAGGTCGTCGAAGCCCGCCGCGCGCTTGGGCTTTCCCAGACAAAATTCGCCGGGCTCCTCGGCGTGTCAGTGGATACACTCCAAAACTGGGAGCAGGGACGCCGGAAGCCGACCGGCGCGGCCTGCGTCCTTCTGCGCATCGCGGCAAAAAACCCCGACGCAGTCCTCGCGGCAGCGTAAGAACCACCCCTCCAACGGGAAATATTCCAGATTTCAAAAAAGGCGACAATACGCGGGACTGACGTCTTTTCCGGCGTCGTGTCGAAATTGATTTCGACGTCGGGCGGGGATGCGGGCTCGTTCATGCGGGCAGAAGTTTGCCAACAGCCTCAGATGTTCTGCCGCATCGCCTTGCGGACAATACAAATCCGCAGGGAGCTTGACTCACATCAACCTAATCTGCCCCGATGGCCTGGTAGATTGGCTCGGCGAGTTTGATGGACTCCTTGAGAACCTGCTTTCCGGTATCCTGGAATCCAGGTTCCCCGGGATCGACATCCGAAGCTGCATCGCCCGTGCGATGCCAGCCAACGAGTTTTTCATCCACGAAGTTGTAAGTCTCCGTCGCTTCATTGACTTCGCTGATTTCGGTCATTGTGCCCTTGCGGAGCTGGAAGACGGATGTGAGCTGGCCGTCCCGCCAGAAATAGAGGGTAATGGATTCGTTTCCCTCTCCGAGGGTTTCCACATGAACGAGTCGCTGCAAAACATTGCCCTCCAACCAACCCCCGACAAACTCCTTGCGCCCCTTTTCTTTCACAGGAAGATCTCTCTTCACAAGCTTCCAGTCTCCCGCCTTGGCTTTGGCATTCCACTCGCTCCGGAAGGTTTCGAATTCCTTTCCTGTTGGTTTTTGACAGGGCTGGGCGACGGGAAGGCTGGGATGCGATGCGCTCTTCCCTTCGACATCACGCCGCGTGAAAGCGATGCGCTTTCCCTCGGGGGAGGTGGAGGGATCTGAGCTGGCTGTCAGCTTTCGGGGGGGCAATTTCCCGTCTGAAAGATCCGCGACGGTAACCGCCTCACCGACCTGACCGTAGAAAGTCTGCGCTTGGGAAAATCCAGAGGTTGAGCCAAGGAGAGTGAGCAGGACAGGAAGGAGCCGAGCCATACGCCAAGAATCACAGAGCGGCAGCGTCTGTCAAACCCTGCTCCTCAAGGGGCTTCTGCCCATCGACCGGGACCGGGAACTGGAACACCGGCTCACGGGCCCCGCCCTCCCGCAAGGCCCGATAGCCGAGAAACTCGCATCGGTTTTCAGAGACTGTCTCAAGGCCCAACAGAGCCGCGAAGGCGGAGGAGGCATATACCAGCCCCCCGGGAGCAAGTCCTGCGAGATCGTCACAGATCGAGGCATGCTCGCCCCGGATCGTTGCCGCCCCGGTTAGCGGGTGGGTGCCAATCCACACCGGGCCCGCGTGCAGGCCAAGGGATCCGAGCAGTTTATGTCCCAGGCCCGCAAGGATGGCAGCCGCGGCCTTTGCGGCCTCAGCCGGATTCGGGAAGAAAAGCCGGATTTTTGTGCCGATAACTTCCTTGTGAGTCGCCTGGCTCAATGCGACTAACCGGGCGAGGAGCGATTCGGCGGCTTCGTCATGAGGAAGAAAAACGGTCAGCCCGGAGAGAATTTGATGGGCTGGCTCGCTTGGGAGGTGGGGGCGCGCCTCCGAGGGGGCCGCTCCGGGCAATTGAATGGCCCGGACTTTCCATCCGGCCTCCCGTGCGATGCGGACGCAATCCCCCGTGCCTCCGCTGCCAACCTCGCCTGGCGTCCCGTCCCACACACTGAGAAGCAGACACTCCGCCCCGAGTTGTCGGGCCTGTTGACCCGCTCCCCCGAGGATGAGGCGGTTTCCATAATCAAACGCCCTGGATCCGACATCGGTGCCGGACGGGCAGGTGAATTCCGTCGCCTTTGCCGTGACTGCACGGTAACGCTCCAGCCAATGTGGGGAATGCGAGAGAACGCTCTGCTGGATGAATTCCTCTTCGGGCAGTGGCAGATGCACATAGGTTTCGAGCCCGGCTTCCTGCATGCACTCCAGGAAAAGAATATCGGCTCCATTGGCCGCCGAAGCATGGCCGAAACCCGCTTTCAACTCCGAGATCGCGTTGCAAATCCGCTCTTTGATCTCTGGTGCCAAATGTTCCGGGAACCTCGGGGCCGCCCGGCCATCGGCGTCGATTCTGTGGCCGGTAAAAGCCACCACGCCCGGAAGCGGGAAGCACGGATCAAAGTCGTCTGAAGGTCTTCCGTGGCGCGTCAGCAGCAGTCTGGCTTGAGCGCGCGTGGTTGCGAGATGCGCGGGGGCGACCTGGCCGGTTCCTGCGGCATTGGCGTATGCCGTGCGGGCGGCTTCAACGTCACCGGCAATCAAAAGGCACTCCGCAATCGTGACAGCATCCCAGTAGCCGGAATTGTCGGGTCTCTTGCGTAGCTCAAGCAGGATCTCATCGGCGATACGTCGGGCCTCTTCGGAACGTCCGAGAAAAAGCGCCATGCTCGCGGCATTCACGCCGGGAAACGTGCGGTCGCCCTTCGTCGAAGTGTAGTCCAGATGATACAGATGGAATGCCTCCTGCAGATGCTTCTCTTCGCCAGAGGATTTCCAGAGGTCTTTGAAAGTCCGGGCCAGCAGGCTTTTTGCTTCCTCTGCTTCTTCAAGGACGTCTTTTTTTCGCGTGAGGAGGGCTTGGGCGGATTGCGGGGCACCGCTGCGGGCCGTGGCGAGGGCACGGATCAGAATGAGGGCAACGTCGTCGCCAAAAAATTGCGCGCCTTCATCGGCGACCTCGCTGGCAAGGTAGTTGTCCCCGTTTTCCAAAAAGCGCTTGGCGAGCGCGCGGTAGAGGTCGGGATGCAGCCGCCAGAATGGCCGCAGTCGGCTGTTCCAGATTGCGCGGAGCTCCCGGGGAGTGAGTATGGAACTCCCCTTGAGACCCTGCCGGAGGTCCTCGACCTGGCGCGATACGGAATCAATCGTCTTCTCCATCGGCCGGGATTTTTCTTGATTGGGAACAACGGTTCCTTGACTCATTGAAGCCGACTATATGAACACCAAAGCGTCAACCGCAATGACGTTCGAGCGCACGACCCGATATTCCATCGCAAGTCTTCTCGGGGCGATCGTGATTGTGGCAGCGCGGCTGATCCCGCGCGTCCTCAGCGGCCGCGCGACGGTGGTGGATCGCGAGACCGTGCGGCAGGTTCTCGGATTTCTCTCAGGCACGGCCCCTGCCTCGGCTTTGACGACATTCATCTACGGGCTGGTGGCGGCTTACGGTGTGATCGGGAATGCGGGCAGCTCGGAGGCTTTTCAATCACTGGTTCTTCCCCGTCTCGGCGGTGCATTCATCCAGTTTGTCATCCCCTTTGCCATCGCGAACCTTGTTGTGCTGAAGGGGGTGGTTGGCATGACCTCGGACATCGCCAGCATGAGGGTCTCGCAGGAGGTGGATGCGTTGGAGGCGGTCGGCCTGAATCCCGCCGAAATGGTTTTCGCTCCACGTGCCATCGCCCTGATCATCGCGGCCCCGTCACTGGCCGTGATCGGTGTCTATGCCGCCTGCCTCGGGGCCTGGCTGGTCTCGTGGATTTCGGTGGGGGCGGGATTTCTGGATTTTGTCTCGGCCTATGCGTCCAGCATCACGTCCGGGGCAATTTTGCTCACGGTGACGAAGCTGGCGATCACCGCGACGGCGATGTCGATCATCAGCGGGTTTTTCGGGTTCCTCGGAGCCCGCGCTGAGAGCGGTTTCGTTGGGAAAATCACGACTTCCGCCGTGGCAACCGCCGTCTTTTCCTCCACGATCGTGAACCTCTTCCTCAGCCTCCTTACGGCGGCATTTCAGCTCGAATGAGCGAGGCTTCGCCGCTATCCGTCCGGGGCCTTTCCACCGGGAATGGGCCGCTGGATTTCGATGTTCACCACGGGGATATCCTCGCTGTGCTGGGGGACAACGGTTCGGGTAAGAGCCTCCTGCTGGCCCACTTGAGCGGACATCTGAGAGTCCCATCCGGATCGGTTCGTGTGGCCGGGCGCGAACTTCACAAGTCGCTGTCGGAAGTGGGCGTGGTCTTTCAACACCCGGGCTTGATTCGCAACATGACGGTTTTTGAGAATATCGCGCTGCCATTCCTCGTTCATGGCCTGGATCTCGACGGGGAACTCGAGGAGAAGGTGCGGCTGCGGATGCGGCTCGTCGGGTGCGGGCATCTGGAGAATGAGGAGGTCCACCGGCTCAGCGAAGGGGACAAACGGTGCATCTCACTGGCCAGGGCGCTTTCCGGCCACACGCGTCTCCTGATCGCCGATGAGCCGGTTGCTGCGCTCTCGCCGGCCAAGAAGGCCACCGTCGAGGAGCTTCTCGCCTGTCTCGTTCGCACCGGCGTCCTCGCCGGAATCGTGATGGCCACCCAGGACCTCGATTTTGCCGGCCGGATCGCCACGCATTTTCTCCTCCTCCACGATTCGGGACACACCCTCGTTCGACGGGAGGACGCCTCCCAAAACGAACACTGCCTCGCCTTCACAACACGCGCCTCATGAAAAAGAAACTCGAAGTCCAAACCATCATTGTCCTGCTCTGCGTTCTGGCCATCGCCGGTGCCTGGATAGGAATCCAGATCACCAAGGACAGTCTGGGCGTGTGGAGTGAGGCGGCAGAGATTGAGTTCACAACCCCGGATCTTCTCGGCCTTGCCCCCCGCTCCGAGCTCCAATGCGCCGGAGCCACCATCGGCCATGTGCGCAGGGTCACCCCATCGATTGGAGAGGACGGCCAGGCGAGGTTCACGCTGGTCGGCGGAATCAAAAAGGATTTTACCGGGTGGAAGTTCGCTCCCGTCGGAATCGTCAAAGCCGGTGTCGTGCAGTCCGCCCTTGCCCCCAGCTCGATCACCCTTGGCCTCTCGAAGAGTCCGCAGGCTGTTCAAGCCAGAATTCCCAAAGACGGCCCGCCTCCGGTGCTTCCGCTGGAGAAGGAGAAGTCCAAGAACGACCTTGGCGAAGTGATTGAGCAATACCGCAAGCTCGGCGACCAGATCGATGTGACGATCCGTCAGTTCACCGAGCCAAAAAACGGGCGCTCGCAGTCGGTGATGCAGGAACTCTCCGAAGCGATCCCAGCCGCCGCGATCTCCCTCCGGCACGTCGAGGCTGTGACTGCCACCCTGCAGTCCCAGGTTGGCGAAAACGGAAAAATCGACCAGACGCTCACCTCGCTGAATGCCAGCCTTGGCCGGATCCAGACCCTGTCGGACGAGGCCACGAAAACCGTTTCCAACCTCAATGGCAAAGTGGATTCGAGCCTCAATAAGGTGAATGGCCTCCTCGATGAGACGACCGGCACGATGACTGCCCTCCATACAAAACTAGAAGGTTTTGGCGGAACCTTCGTCGGTCGGATGCTCATTGCCAAACCCGAGGATTCCACCAAACCCTCCCCGTCTCCGCCTCCGAAAAAGAGCCGCTAGTGGCTTGTCTAAATCCCTTTTCTTGCTAATTTCCCGCGATGCAACCGGTTCCAAGAATTTTTGTCAGCGCAACCAGCCGCGACCTTCGCACCGCCCGTGGTCTGGTTTCCGAAGGTCTGCGCCGGATGGAATGCCTCCCGATCGTCCAGGATGACTTTCCGCCGGATTACAAATCCGTGCGCGACATGCTGCGGACAAAGATTCAAACCTGCAATGCGGTTGTGCATCTGGCCGGCTTCTATTATGGGGCCGAGCCCCAGCCTGTGATTCCGGGGCCGGACCGCAGGAGCTTCACGCAGATGGAGTATGAGATCGCCATGGAGCTGAAGCTTCCGTGTTATGTCTTTCTTTGCGGCAAGGATTTTCCCTTCGACAAGCACGACCCGGAGCCGGAGGACAAACAAAAGCTGCAGCTTGATCACCGCGAGCGGCTGCTCAAGCGGGACGAGTTGTTCTACGAGTTTGCATCGCCCGAGGAACTGGCCAACCGCACCCGCGAGCTCCAGCTTTCCGTGGAGGGACTTCGCAAGGAGCTTGTCAAGGAACGCGGCAGACGCCGGCTCGCCATGATCGCTGCAGCCTCCGCGCTTGTCATCGCCGTGGTTGGCGGCACTTTCCTTCTGGGGAGACAGCAGGAACAGGCGAAGGTCATTGCCTCCACCAACGAGAAGCTGGAGAAGCAGGGCGAGCTCATCGCCCAGCTCCTCGCCGAGCAGGACCGCCTTCGCAAGGCCTCCGCCGGCGCAGGGCCGGAAATCGTGAAGCAGGCCGAAATCAATGTGGCCAAGGCGACGAACCAATCGGTTGCCGATGTCCAGCGCGGCGTGCAGGAGGCGATCGCCGCCGCCGAGAAGGACGTTGCCGCCGCCAAGGCCGGATCAGGAAACCTTGCCGACGCCCTCCAGCGCCTCGCCGATGCGCAGCTCGCAGCCGGCCATGTCAACGAATCCATCAATGCCCTTCAGCAGCGGTTCGCCCTCCTCGACCGGGAAAAGGATCCCGTCCAGTGGGCCCAGTCGGCGAATATCCTTGCCATGGCACTTTATGACCGGGATGTCATGAGCATCGAACCGGAAAAAATCCTGCGCGACGCCTTCAACTTTGCGAAGAAGAATCCCAAGCTGGGCCCGGAAAATCCCGCCACGCTCGACGTGATGACCAGTCTTGCACGATGCATCCTGGTTTCCTCTCCCGATGAGGCCATCGCCCTCGACCGCGCCGCCCTCAAGGCGCACCAAGCCAAGCTGGGCCCCGATGATCCGAAAACTCTGGGTGCCATGCTTGTCCTGGCCCGCGGGCTGAATGCGACATCCCACAACCGCGAGGATGCTGCTGCAACCGCAGAGTCTCTGGCCCTTTTCCAAAAGGTCCTTGCCACAAATGAGACCAAGCTCGGCCCCGACAATCCGGAAACCCTGTGGAACGCCCTGGACCTGGCCAGCTTTTACTCGGGACAAAAGAAATTTGCCGAAGCGGAGGTCCTCTACCGGCGCGTCCTCCAAGCCCGCGAAAAGGCCCTTGGTCCTGACGCCACCGACACACTGAATCCTGTCCGCATGCTGGCTTTCCTGCGGGAAGACCAGAAAGACTACCCGGGAGCGATCGAATATGCGCGACGGGCGGCCGCTGGCTCGGAGCGCACGCTTGGGCCCGATGACAAGGAAACCCTCTCCTGCCAGAGAGGATTGGCCGGGCTCCTCCAGCGCAGCAAAGTTCCGGCGAATATTGCAGAGGCCGAGGGCCTCTACCGCAAAACTCTAGAGGCTTATCTCCGTACGGTCGGCCCCGGCCAGCCCGACACCCTCGAAGCCTACGACTCTCTCATCACCCTTCTCGGCAAGGAGGGAAAGGCGGAGGAGGCAAAAACCCTGAACCTCCAGCGCCTGTCCGAGCAGGGCAAGGCGGTTGGCACCGACGACGTCGGCTATGCGGTCGAGCTCTTCATTGCGGCGAGCCAGTATTTTGTTGCGGACGACTACGCCACCGCCAAGCCGCTCGCCGAGCAATGCCTGAAGATTCGTGAAACCAAGCTGGGAGCGGAAAATACCGATACTCTCGACACGTTGGATCTGCTCATCAGCACCACGGCGGCGCTCGGAGATAATGACCAGGCCGAAGCCCTCGCCCGCCGCGCTTTGGCGGCGCGGCTGAAGCAATCCCCTCCGGACCAGTTGGCGATCGCCAACTCTTACAACCGTCTTGCCCAGGCATTGAGCAACTTGAAGCGGAAGGCGGAAGCCCTCCAGGTCGAGCAAAAGGCCGCAAAGATTGCCAGTGACTCTCTTCCCGCTGACGACATTACACGGAAGGCCATCGAAAAAAACCTCGCCGACCTTGAGGCGGCCGTTCCCTCCTTCGAAGCCTTCGCGGAGTTCCGAAAGGAGATCCAGGAGAAATCTGAGGGAAACGCCTGGAAGCAGACGAAGGCGGATCTTCCAGGAAATGAGGGCGAACGCCGCCACTATGTCAAGGGATGGTCCGATGACGAGGGATTGCAGAAACTAATGCTGGTGGACGCGGCCGGAGACAAGGACGGCACCTACAAGTTCTACTACTGGCTCAATGGCAAAGTCGCCTCGGTCTTCGAAGTTCGTGAGGGGCCTGCCACCGGGCTCAGCGGAGTCAAAAAAACGACGGAGACCTATAATTTCGTGAATGAGCGACTGGTCGGCTGGGAATCGACAAAGGACGGAAAGGAAGCAATCGCATATCCCTCCGATCCAAGCTTTGCGGCGGCTGGCAAGCGCATCGTGGCCGAGTCGGCTGTGGCAGCAGCAGCCCTCGAAAAAGGTTCCGCTTCGGAATAAATCGTGAGAGCAATCCGCAGGCATATCGGGGCGATCCTGACTGTTTGCGCGCTTGTCTCGCTTGCGCTTGGCACAATCGGCTTTCTTGCCTGCGATCCCAGCAGCGGATTTGCGACAGCATTCTACCGGGCGATCCAGCTGTTCTATTGGAACTACTTCCCTTGGAATACGACCCTTGAGGCGAAAATTCCCTGGACGCTGGAGGTTGCCCGGTGGCTTGCCCCTTTGGTGACCCTGGGAGCCCTCTCCCGCGTAGCCCTTTCCCTCTTCCAAAAGCACTGGGATTCCCTTCGCGCCCGCAGGCTGCGCGAACATGTGATCATTTGCGGTGCAGGGGAAAAAGGGGCCACTCTCGCCGCAGATCTGAGGAAAAGCGGCACCCGCGTCGTTCTAATCGAGCAGGATGCCCGGCACTCGGAGACGTTGGGATGGCCGGGGCTGACCGTCCTGAACGGCGATGCCACGAGGCCAGAATTGCTTCGCCAGGCGGGCGCTGCAGCGGCATCCAGGGTTGTCGCCGCCACGGGGGATGATCACAGGAATCTGGCTCTGGCCATGCTGGCCGCCGAAATGGGGGCGGCATCGGTTCACGCTCACAGCAGCGATGCCGCTCTCTGCGACCTTTACCAGAGGCACAGCGCGCCGGGATCCAGCGGCAGAGCGCAGGTTCGTGTGTTCAACCGCTTCCGGAACGTGGCGCGATGCGCAATTTCCGATTTCCCGCCGGATGCTCCGGAAGGGGACTGTCACGTCGTCCTTCCAGCATCCGGTCCGATGTCGCTCGCCCTGGTATTGGAATGCGCCCTGATCGGGCAGTTCGCCGGTGATCGCCGCCTCCATCTTCATACGGTCGGAGAGGACGCCTCCCGCCAACTTCAAACCCTTCAAGCCAGGTATCCGGGACTTCCTCATTGCATTAAATTAAGCGCGATGGATCTTCCGTCGCCCCACCTCTATTCGCGCGCAGTCACCTCACTGATCGAAAGCCAGCCGGGGAAATTTACCGTCTTTCCCGATCTTGAGAGCGAGAGCCTGGCTTTCCCCCGTGCGCTGGAGCTTTTGGAGTCCCGTCGCTCCTCCTCTCCGCTTCAGCTCGTCATCCCCGGGTCCAAGGATTCCGCCGTTCGCTCGCTGGCCCTGAGGAACCCGGTATTGTCCAACCATATCGGATTTCTGCCGTTCCCGGAGCGCACCTGTGGCTGGGAGGCAGTCGTCGGAGAATCACTCGACCGGGTAGCCAAAGCCATCCATGAAAATTGGCTGAAAGAAACCCGGTTGCAGATCGCCGCCGCAAGAACCGCAGGCAACGAGGCTCTCGCATCGAGCCATGAGAAAAAGGCCACCTTCAAGCCATGGGAGAAACTGAGCGAGGAGCAAAAAGGAGCGAACCGGTCCCAGGCCGACCACATTCCCTTCAAAATCCGCGCTGCCGGACTCGATCCAAAAACAGCAACCAAAACAGCCTGGGAAAAACTTCCCGACCAACAGGTCGAACGCCTTGCACGCATGGAACACGCCCGCTGGGCCGCCTACTATTGGATGACCGGTTGGACATTCGCGGCGGATCGAAACGACACCCGCAAAGAACACCCCAATCTCGTCCCTTATGACGATCTGAACGAGCCAACCAAAGGCTACGACCGCCTCGCCGTGCGGAACGTGGCCCAATATCTGGACGCATTCACGTCTTGATTACCCATGGCTGCCGGATATCGAGTCCATTCCTATATATGCGAATGAACCCAACTTTTCCTCATCTTCCTCATGATTTTCACGTTCATTGGCTATACTCGGGGGCAAAACCCAGACCCTGGTCGGGGCTTGCGACTAAATCCCGGATGCGTGCGTGATGGTGGAAAGGAAGTTTTGTTGGCTTGATAAATGGCTCCCGAAGGGCTACACGAACACCTGCGTGGGGTGGACGTCGTCGTATTCCGCCGCGATCTGCTGTGTGGTTTTCTGCCCTTTGAGCGCTTCCTGCACCACACGGGCCTTTAACCTAACTTCCCCCTGATTTTTTTCTAAGTGACTGCAAATCAGTAAAACTACACGAAAATGTAGCAAGTAATATATCAACAACAATCAAAATATCTATTGACTGTATTGTTTTATATCTGTATTAACG
>Ga0247843_1001841_pt1 | contig 41010 bp, 38 predicted proteins | sample LaCruzMarch2017__FD_192420 | JGI IMG/M metagenome (GOLD analysis project Ga0247843, IMG submission 192420) | Freshwater microbial communities from meromictic Lake La Cruz, Castile-La Mancha, Spain - LaCruzMarch2017_8m | ecosystem: Environmental > Aquatic > Freshwater > Lake | place: Spain...
CGCCGCCGCGCCATCCCGCAGCAGCGCGATGCCGCCGCCGAGGGCGAATTGCAGGCTCGGCTCATGATAGCCGGCGACGCCGAAGCCATGGTCCGGCAGGGCGGGTGCGGCGGCGCGCACGGTGGCCGCGATGCGGGGCGAGACCCAGGGCGCATCCAGCCGCGGCAGGACGCCCTCCAGGATCACCGCCTGCAAGGGGACCGCCAGCGTCACCGCCAGCAGCCCGGCGCGCGCCGGCGCCGCCCAATGGCGCCAGACCAGCACCACCAGCGCCGCGGCCGCGGGCAGGGCCAGCAGCGACGGCAAGGACGGCGCGCCATCCGCCAGCCAGGGCAGCGCCAGCGCCGCCACCGCCAGCCCGATCGCCACGATGGTCAGGACAAAGCGGGCAAACCCGTCCAGCCAGCGCGGCGGCGCGCGGCGCAGCGGGTCCATCGCCCAGGCGGCGGCCAGCAGCATCAAGGCGGGGAAGGTGGGCAGCGTATAGTGGGGCAGCTTGGTGGTCACCGCCTCGAACACCAGCCAGGTCGGCACCGCCCAGGCCAGCAGGAAGCGCGTGGCCGGGTTCAGCCGATCTGACCAGATACCCGGAATCGCGCGCAGCAGCAGGAAGGCCGCCGGGAAGGCGACGATCCCGAAGGTGCCCAGATAGAAGCCCGGCGGGCCCCAATGGTTCTCATCGGCCCCGGCCACCTTGCCGGCCATGTCGCCACCCAGCGCATCGGCCAGGAAGCGGCCCTCGGTGGCCAGCGTGACGGCGATGAACCAGGGCGCGGCGGCGGCGGCCATCAGCGGCACGCCCCACAGCGGCCGCAGCGCGCGGAGCCAAGGCGCGCGGCGATCCGCGACGGCCAGGGTGATGCCCGCCAGCAGCGGCACCATCGGCCCGATCGGCCCCTTCAACAGAACCGAGACCCCGAGCACCAGCCAGAAGCCGGCCGCCTGCCGCGCCGTGAAGGCGCCCGGCGCCAGATAGGCGCGGCCGAACATCCCCATGGCGGCGGCAACGCTGGCCAGCAGCGCCGCATCGGTCTTGGCGATATGCGTCTCGATCGCCAGCACGAAGCAGCCGCCGAGCGCCGCCGCGCCGAGGAAGGCCGCCCGCCGCCCCACCAGCGCGCGACCGAATTCGAAGGTGGCCAGCACCGCGAGCATCGCCCCAGCCAGCGAGGGAATGCGATAGGCCCAGATCGCGCCCCGCGCCGGCACGCCCAGCGCTTCCAGCGCATGCACGCTGGCGGCCTGCGCCCAATGGATGCCGGCGGGCTTCTTGTTGCGCTCCACCTCGCCCAGCCGGATGCGCACATAGTCGCCGGTTTCCACCATCTGGCGGCTGGCCTGGGCGAAGCGGGATTCGTCGCGGTCGCCGGCGGGGATGGTGAAGAAGCCGGGCAGCCACAGCAGCAGACACAGCACGGCCAGCAGCAGGCGCGGCCGGCGCGCCTCGGGCAGCGCATCCAGAAGGGGCGGCAGGCTCGGCATGCATCGGCCCTAGCATGGGCGCGCGCCGGGGGCCATAAACCGCCCCTCATGCCCGATCCAACTTCCGAGACGCCCCGCACCCGCACCGCCGGCTTCCATCCGCGCCGTGCCGCCGCCAACCTTCTTGCCGCGGTCTGGGAGGATCGCCGGCCGCTGGAAGAAGGGCTGGCCGGCCTTGGCACCCATCTGGCCCCGCGGGATCGCGCGGCCGCGCACCGCATCGCCGCCACCGTGCTGCGCCACGCCGGCACGCTGGACACGGTGCTGGAGCCCTTCCTGCGACGCGAGCCGCCCAGCCCGGTCCGCATCGCACTCCGCATGGGCGCGGCCGAGCTGCTGCTGCTGGGCACCCCCGCCCATGCCGCCGTCGCCGCGACGGTGGCGATCGTGCCGAAGCCTTTTGCCGGGCTGACCAACGCGGTGCTGCGCAAGGTGGCCACCGAGGCGACGCTGGAGGGGCTCGACATGGCGCGGCTGGATACGCCGCCCTGGCTCTGGTCCGCCTGGCACGCCGCCTATGGGCCGGCGGTGCGCGCCATCGCCGAGGCGCATGCCCGCGAGGCGCCACTCGACCTGACCCTGATGCCAGGCGCCCCCCTGCCCGAGGGTGCCATCCTGCTGCCGACCGGCACCGCCCGCCTGGCCCCCGGCACGCGCGTGACCGACCTGCCCGGCCTGGCCGAGGGCCGCTTCTTCGTGCAGGACGCGGCGGCGGCGCTGCCGGCGCGGCTGCTCGGCGTGCGGCCGGGCGAGCTTGTGGCGGATCTGTGCGCGGCGCCCGGCGGCAAGACGGCGCAGCTTCTGGCCGCCGGCGGGCAGGTGACCTGCGTGGAACAGAACCCAAGGCGCGCCCAGCGCCTGCGCGAAAACCTGGCGCGGCTGAACCTGGCCGCCGAGATCGTCGAGGCCGACGCCGCCCTATGGGACCCGGGCGCCCTGTTCGACGCCGTGCTGCTGGATGCGCCCTGCACCGCGACGGGCATCATCCGCCGCCACCCCGACATTCCGCATCTGAAGCGGGCCAGCGATGTGGGGCAGATGGCGGCGGCGCAGGCGCGGCTGCTGACCCAGGCGGCGCGGCTGCTGAAGCCGGGCGGCCGGCTGGTGCTGGCCACCTGTTCCCTCCAGCCGGAGGAAGGCGAGGCGCATCTGGCGACGGCGCTGGCCGCCGGGCTGCGGCTGGATCCCGTGCTGCCGGAGGAGGTACCGGGGCTGCCAGCGATTGGCGCCCAGGGGATGCTGCGGACCCGCCCGGACATGCTGGGCGGGCAGGGGCATGTGGATGGTTTCTTTGCCGCGCGGTTCGTGCGGTAGGCGTTTCCGCAAGGGCTCCGCCTCGCCCAACCAGCAGGCTTGCGCGCCTGGAGTTCGATCGAATGCCTCTGGCCCCGGGGACTGTTCTCAGGTTCCCCGGGGCCCACCGTTTCTACAGCGTGCCCCCCTTCCGCCCCGCCATCGCGCCCAACCGCAGCCGCAGCGCGTTCAATTTGATAAAGCCCTGCGCGTCGAACTGGTCATAGGCGCCCTGGTCGTCCTCGAAGGTTACGTGCTTCATCGAGTAGAGGCTGTGCGGCGACTGGCGGCCGGTCACGATGGTGTTGCCCTTGTAGAGCTTCAGCCGGACGGTGCCGGTCACGCTCGCCTGGCTCTGGTCGATCAGCGCCTGCAGCATGCGGCGTTCCGGGCTGAACCAGAAGCCATTGTAGATCAGCTCCGCATAGCGCGGCATCAGCGAATCCTTCAGATGCGCCGCCTCGCGGTCCAGCGTGATGGATTCGATCGCGCGATGCGCCGTGTGCAGGATGGTGCCGCCCGGCGTCTCATAGCAGCCGCGCGACTTCATGCCGACGAAGCGGTTCTCCACCAGGTCGAGGCGACCGATGCCGTTCTCCTTACCCAGCGCGTTCAGGCGCGTGAGCAGCGTGGCTGGCGAGAGGCGTTCGCCATTGATGCCGACGGCGTCGCCGCGCTCGAACTCCACGGTAATGTCGGTGGCGCGGTCGGGCGCGTCCATCGGGCTGATGGTGCGCTGCCACACCATCTCATCCGGCGCGTCCCAGGGTTCTTCCAGGATCTTCCCCTCGCTGCTGCTGTGCAGAAGGTTGGCATCCACGCTGAAGGGGGATTCGCCGCGCTTGTCCTTGGCGATCGGGATCTGGTGTTCCTCGGCGAAGGCGATCAGCGCGGTGCGGCTGGTCAGCTCCCATTCGCGCCAGGGGGCGATGATCTTCACCTCGGGCTTCAGCGCATAGTAGCTCAGCTCGAAGCGCACCTGGTCATTGCCCTTGCCGGTGGCGCCATGCGCCACCGCGTCGGCGCCGACCTGTTCCGCGATCTCGATCTGGCGCTGGGCGATCAGCGGCCGCGCGATGGAGGTGCCGAGCAGGTACATGCCCTCATACAGCGCATTGGCCCGGAACATCGGGAAGACGAAGTCGCTGACGAAGGTCTCGCGCAGATCATCGATAAAAATATTTTCGGGCTTGATGCCCAGCATCAGCGCCTTGTCGCGCGCCGGGCCCAGCTCCTCGCCCTGGCCGAGATCGGCGGTGAAGGTCACCACCTCGCAGCGATAGCTGGTCTGCAGCCACTTCAGGATCACGCTGGTGTCGAGCCCGCCGGAATAGGCCAGCACGACCTTCTTCACATCCTTCACGCGCATTGTCTTGTTCCCTGGTCCATGGCGGGGAACATGCCGTCGGCGCGCCCGCGCGGCAAGCTTGCGCGGCGCGGGGCAGGGCGGCGATGATCCGGGCATGCGCTTCGCCCTGCTGCTGCTGTCGCTGCTCCTGCCTCTCCCGGCCCTGGGCCAGGCGCCGCCGGTCCTGGCCCTGGAGGAATTCGCCGGGCTGAAGCCCGAGGATCGGCCGCAGGCGGCGCGCTTCCTGGCCATGAACCTGCCGCGGGTGTTTGCGGTTGGGCCAAACGGCGCCTTCGGCTGGCAGTCGCGCGGCGGCACGCCGGAGGAGGTGGAGCAGGGGGCGCTGCAAAGCTGCCAGCGGCGCAGCCAGGGCGCGCCCTGCCGGGTGGCGGTGCGCGACCTGGCGGTGGAGCTGCCCGGCCGCGAATGGCGCCCCACCCCACCCCCCGCGCAGCCCGCCATCGGTGGCGGCGGGTGGGAGGTGGTGCCGGACGCGAATTTCCTCTGGTGGGGACCGGCGGCCGGGCGCGGCGTGCTGCTGTTCGGGCATGGCCGCAGCCCTGGCGGCGCCGATAGCCGCGGCAACCAGCCGCAGAACTGGACCCGGCATTTCAACAATGCCGGCTATGACATCTGGCGCTTCGACCGCCATCCGGGCAGCGACGATGCGCTGCGCGCCGCCGGCTGGCTGCGCACCGCGCTGGTCGAGTTGCGCGCGCGCGGCTACCGCCATGTGGTGGTGGCCGGCCAGTCGCGCGGCGGGTGGAACGCGCTGATGGTGCTGGATCGGCCGGGATTGGCCGATGTCCACATCGCCATCGCCCCGGCCGCGCATGGCGACACGGGCAGCCCCAACCATCTGCGCCAGAATGATGAGCTGCGGAGCATCGTGGCCGGCGCCGCCGGCGCCGCGCGGGCGCGCGTCGCCGTGGCGAATTTCCGCAATGATGGCTATGACGCCGACCCTGATCGCCGCGCGGTGCTGCTGCACGAACTCGGCGCCAAGTCGGCCGGCTTCCTGTTCATCGACCGGCCGGAGCGACCGGTCGGGCATGGCGGCGGCGGCTCGGCGGATTTCAGCTTTCGCTTCGGCCCCTGCCTGCTGCGCTTCGCCACCGCGCCCACACCGCCCACGGGCTGCTGACCGCCCCTTGCCAGCGCATCCCGGGCCGCCGATCTGCCAGCCATGTTGACCCTGCCCTTCACCCACAGCTACGCCACCCTGCCCGCGCAGATGTACGCGCCGGCCGACCCCACGCCCGTTGCCGCGCCGCGCCTGCTGGCGCTGAACGCCACGCTCGCGCGGGAGCTCCGGCTGGATCCGGACTGGCTCGCCTCGCCGGAGGGGGTGGCCATGCTGGCCGGCAACGCCACGCCGCCGGGCGTGCGGGCGCTGGCCATGGCCTATGCCGGCCACCAGTTCGGCCATTTCGTGCCGAGCCTTGGCGATGGCCGGGCGCTGCTGCTGGGCGAGGTGGTGGACCGCGCGGGCCACCGCCGCGACGTGCAGCTGAAGGGCAGCGGGCCCACGCCCTTCTCGCGCCGCGGCGACGGGCGGGCGGCGCTCGGCCCGGTCTTGCGCGAATATCTGGTGGCCGAGGCCATGGCAGCGCTCGGCGTGCCGACCAGCCGGGCGCTGGCGGCGGTTGCCACCGGCGAGGAAGTCTACCGGGAAACGCCACTGCCCGGCGCCATCCTGACCCGCGTGGCCGCCAGCCATATCCGCGTCGGCACCTTCCAATATTTCGCCGCAAGGCGGGACATTGAGGCGCTCCGCGCCCTGGCGGATCACGCCATCGCCCGGCACGATCCGGCGGCCCAAGGCCCGCGCGGCCTGTTCGCCGGCGTGGTGGCGCGGCAGGCGGCGCTGGTCGCGCAGTGGCTCTGCCTCGGCTTCGTGCATGGGGTGATGAACACCGACAATTGCACCATCAGCGGCGAGACGATCGACTACGGGCCCTGCGCCTTCCTCGACGCCTATGATCCGGCGGCGGTGTTCAGCTCGATCGACCATGCCGGCCGCTACGCCTATGGCCAGCAGCCGCGCATCATGGCCTGGAACCTGGCCCGCCTGGCCGAGGCGATGCTGCCCTTGTTCGACGCCGATGAGACGGCCGCGCTGGCCATCGCACAGGCCGAGCTGGACCGCTTCGGCGACATTTTCGAAGCGGCCTACCATGCCGGCCTTCTGCGCAAGATCGGCATCGCCGAGGGGCGCGAGGGCGATATGGAGCTGGTGCAGGACCTGCTGACGCGCATGGCCGAGGGCGCGATGGACTTCACCAACAGTTTTCGCGCCCTGCTGACCGAGCCCGATCCGGCGCTTGGCGCCTGGCTGCCGCGCTGGCGGGCCAGGCTGGCCGAGGAAGTCGACCCCATGGCGGTGATGCGGGCCGCCAATCCGGCCGTGATCCCCCGCAACCACCGGATCGAGCAGGTGATCCAGGCCGCGCTGGCGGGCGAGCTCGACCCGTTCCGCGCGCTGCTGGCCGCGGTGACCAACCCCTATGCGGACCCGTCCGACCCGGCCTTCACGCAGCCGCCGCAGCCAGAGGAACGGGTGCTGGCGACCTTCTGCGGCACCTGAAACGCAAAGGGGGCGCCGCCTGCGCAGCGCCCCCCAAACCTTGCCTCGGCCCGGCTCAGGCCGATTGCTGGATCGCCGAGAGGATCCACTGCGTGCCCGGGCGGCGCACGAAGGTCCAATATTCGGTGCTGGTCTGGCGCTCGGTCGCGCTGCCCTCGACCACCCGGCCGGTCGCATCGACGGTCGTGTCGATCATCGAGAAGCGCATCGCGACGGTCGCATAATCCTGGCCATTCTCGTTCCAGGCTTCGCTCAGGTCGCCCGACTCCAGCACCACGTCGCGGCTGGTGTTGCGCCAGCCACGGGCGGCCAGGTCGGCCAGATCCTGCTCGAAATAGCCGGCCATCTCGGCCGTCGACATGCGGCGCAGCGCGGCCATGTCCTGGCGCGACCAGGCATCGTTCATCGCGACGAGGGCCTGGCCGAAGCTGTTGAAATCGGCCTCGGTCACCTGCACCGGGGTCGATACGGGCGCCCCACCGCCGCCCATCACCGGGCGCGGGCCGTTGTCGCCACCATGCATCTCGCGCATCGCCGGGCCACCGGCCATGGCGGGGCGGCGGGCGCCGCGGATCAGGCGCATCACCAGGAACACCAGGCCGCCAATCAGCGCCACCTGCAGCAGCAGGCCGAGGAAGCCCATGAAGCCGCCAAGGCCACCGAACAGGCCGGAGCCGGAGAGCAGGCCGAACAGGCCGGCGCCGAGCAGGCCGCCCATCAGGCCCGCCATGATCGGGTTGCGGCTCAGGAAGCCACCGGCCGGGGCCGGAGCGGCGGGGCGCGGCGCGGCGGCCGTGCCGGGCGCCGTGGTGGCAGGGCCCGCGGGCTGCTGGGTGCGCTGGAACTGCTGCGCGCCGCCCGGGGCGGTCTGGGTGCTGGGCGGCGCCACGGTGGTGCGCGACCCGCGCGAGCCGGAGGAACTGCCGCCACCCGGCTTCGCCTCGGCCAAGGCGGGGGCCAACGCAAGCGCCACGACGGCGAAGGCAGCGAACAGGGCGGCGGGCCGGCGACGGCGCAGGGCGTTCATTGGTGGAGGTTCCTCAACATGACTGATCTGTAAGATAGTGCGCCCGATCGGGTTTGCGAAGGGTTGCCGCCAGCGACCCTTCACGAATGGCAGCGCCGCCGACCCGCCTTGGGTCTTCGCAGGGTCTTTCAGCGTCCCGCGTCGGCAGGCACCAGCACCTGTCCCGCGGCATCGATGCGCGCCGGCACGGCTTCCAGGCATTCGCCATAGCAGGGGCCGGAAATGCACAGCCCATCCTCGATCCGGAAGCGCGCCCCATGGGTGGAGCAGACGATCACGCTTTTCCGTGCGTCCAGGAAGCGGTCGGGCGCGGGATCCAGCGGCACGCCGATATGCGGGCAGGAATTGACATAGACGAACACGGCGTCCCCGCGACGCACCGCGAACAGCCCGGTGAAGGCGCCGGCGGCGGCCGGGAAGCCGCGGCTGTCGCCATCCGAGATGTCGTCCAGCCGACACAGGATCCGCTCCGCGCTCATGCGGGGTAGCCGCCCATGTCGCACAGGCGCTGCCAATGCTCGGGCGCCACGGGCGAGACGCTCAGCCGCGACATCCGCACCAGGGCCAGGTCGGCGAAGGCCGGGTCGGCCTTGATCTCCGCGAGGCCGACCGGTCGCGGGAAGGGTGCGACGGCCAGCATGTCGACGCAGACCCAGGCCCCCTTCGGATCATCGGCGGCCACGGTCGGGTCCGGATAGGCGGTGCGGACCACCCGCACCACGCCCACGATTTGCTTGCCGATATTGGAATGGTAGAAAAAGGCCAGGTCGCCCAGCGCCATCGCTTCCAGATGGGCGCGCGCCATATGGTTGCGCACGCCGGTCCAGGGTTCGACGCCGTTGGCCACCTGCTGGTCCCAGGAGAATACGTCCGGTTCCGACTTCACCAGCCAGTGGCGCGGCGCGGGGCGCATGGTCAGACGGTGGCCCCATCCTTGAAGACCAGGCGGAACGGGCGGATCACGGCGCTTTCGAACAGCCCGGCCTGCGCATAGGGGTCGCCGGCGGCGAAGGACTCGGCGGCGGCGCGGTCGGCCACGTCGACAACCAGCAGGCTGCCGCAGGGCTTGCCCTCGGGGTCGAGCACCGGGCCGACCAGGACCAGCCTGGCCAGATTCGCCTCGAGATAGGCCAGATGCGCCGGCCGGCTGGCCATGCGCAGCGCCAGCGATGCTGGCTTGTCCGTGCAGGTGATGGCGAACAACATTCGAAGGATCCCCCCATGTCCAGAATGCTTGACGTAACCCTGTCACGCGCGGGCTTCAATCCGGGCGCGTCCGCCCCTAATCTCCCTTGGTGAGCGCCAGCGACCGAACCAACGAACCGACCGACCCCGCCCCGCGCGCCGATGCCGGGCGGTCCCTGCATCGCTTCGCCAATCCGGGGCGGTTCCTGCGCCTGACCGGCGGCTGGCTGCCCTGGCTTTGGGCGGCGGCGCTGGCGGTGACGGGCTTGGGCGCCGTCTGGGCCTTGGCCTTCTCCCCCACCGACTGGCAGCAGGGCGAGACGGTGCGGATCATGTATGTGCATGTGCCGATGGCCTGGCTGGCGATGGGCGGCTATATGGGCTTGGCGATCCTGTCGCTGATGTCGCTGATCTGGCGGCACCCGCTGGCCGACCTGACGGCGCGGGAATTGTCGCCTGTCGGCGCCGCCGTCACCGCGCTGTGCCTGGCCACCGGCAGCCTGTGGGGCAAGCCGATGTGGGGCACCTGGTGGGTGTGGGATGCGCGGCTGACCAGCGTGCTGGTGCTGTTCTTCCTGTGGCTCGGCCATGCCGCCCTGGTGCGCGCCTTCGACGACCCCGAGCGGGGCGCCCGCGCCGGCGCCATCCTGGCGCTGGTCGGCGTGGTGAATGTGCCCATCGTGAAATTCTCGGTCGATTGGTGGAACACGCTGCACCAGCCGGCCAGCGTCACGCGGATCGCGGCACCCGCGATGCATGTGGACATGCTTTATCCGCTGCTGGTGAATGCGCTGGGCTTTTCGCTGCTGTTCGCCGCCATCGTGCTGGCGGCCACGCGGGCCGCGGTGATGGAACGGCGCGTCCGCGCCCTGCAAATGGCCCGCGCCCGCCGGGCGGAGGCCGCAGCATGAGCAGCCATTGGGCGCATATCCTGGCAAGCTGGGCGCTGGTCGGCCTGGCTTTCGCGATGCTGGGCGTGGGCGCCTTCTTCCGCCATCGCGCGGCGGCCGCCATGCTCAAGCGCCTGGACCCGCGTGGGGAGCGCGACGCATGAAGGTTTCCAGCCTTTCCTCGCGCAAGCGGCGCCGGATGTGGATCCTGCTGCTGTGCGCCATCGGGCTTGGCAGCGCCACGGCGCTGACGCTGACCGCCTTCGAGGACAACCTCGTCTTCTTCCGCTCGCCCTCCGACATTGTGGCGGAGCGACCGGGCGGGGAGCGCGCCTTCCGCCTGGGCGGGCTGGTGGAGGCCGGCAGCGTGGAGCGGGAGAGCGTGCCCGCCGGCCAGCGCCCGCTGGTGCGTTTCCGCGTGACCGATGGCGCCAACGCCATCGCCGTTACCTACCAGGGCGTGCTGCCCGACCTGTTCCGCGAAGGGCAGGGCGTGGTGACGCTTGGCCGGCTGACGCCCGAAGGCACCTTCCGTGCCACCGAGGTGCTGGCCCGCCATGACGAGACCTATATGCCCCCCGAGGTGGCGGATGCGCTGAAACGCGCCGGCCATTGGCAGCCCGAACAGGGCGCCGCGCCGGCGCCTGCCACCTGGAACACCTTGGAGCCAAGATCTGCCACGCCCGGGGGGCCCCGCTCATGATCGCAGAACTCGGCCATTACGCGCTGGCCCTGGCGCTGCTGCTGGCCTTCGCGCAGACCGCGCTGCCGCTGCTCGGCGCGCAATCGCGCGACGCCCGCCTGATGGGGGCCGGCGCGCCGCTGGCGCTCGGCCAATTCCTGGCGCTGGCCGCGTCCTTCGCCTGCCTGATGCATCTGTACGTCATCAACGACACCAGCGTGCTGAACGTGGTGCAGAACAGCCATTCGGCGAAGCCGCTGCTGTACAAGATCACCGGCACCTGGGGAAACCATGAGGGCTCGCTGCTGCTCTGGGTGTTGATCCTGGCGCTGTGCGGGGCCGCCGTGTCGCTGTTCGGGCGGAACCTTCCTTCCGCGCTGCGGGCGCGGGTGCTGGGCGTGCTCGGGCTGATCTCGGTCGGCTTCCTGCTGTTCACGCTCAAGACCTCGAACCCGTTCGAGCGCGTCTGGCCGCCGCCGCCGGATGGGCAGGGGCTCAACCCGATCCTGCAGGATATCGGGCTGGCGATGCACCCGCCGCTGCTCTACGTCGGCTATGTCGGCTATGCGGTGACCTTCGCCTTCGCCATCGCGGCGCTGATCGAGGGGCGCGTCGATGCCGCCTGGGGGCGCTGGGTGCGGCCCTGGTCGCTGGCGGCCTGGGCCTTCCTGACGGCCGGCATCGCGCTCGGTTCCTGGTGGGCCTATTATGAGCTGGGCTGGGGTGGCTATTGGTTCTGGGACCCGGTCGAGAATGCGTCCCTGCTGCCCTGGCTGATCGGCACGGCGCTGCTGCATTCCGCGATCGTGGTGGAAAAGCGCGAGGCGCTGAAGACCTGGACCATCCTGCTGGCCATCATCGCCTTCGGCATGAGCCTGCTGGGCACCTTCCTGGTCCGCTCGGGCGTGCTGAACAGCGTGCATTCCTTCGCCAACGATCCGGAACGCGGCCTGTTCATCCTGGCGCTGCTGATGTTCTACCTGCTCGGCGCCTTCATCCTGTTCGCCTGGCGGGCGCAGGCCATGGTGCCGACGGGAATCTTCGCGCCTGTCAGCCGCGAGGGCGCGATCGTGCTCAACAATCTGCTGGTCTGCTCGATCACCGCCGTGGTGTTCGTCGGCACGCTGTGGCCGATGTTCGCGGATGCGCTGATGGGGCTCAAGGTCTCGGTTGGGCCGCCCTTCTTCAATGCGGCCTCCTTCCCGCTGGTGGTGCCGCTGCTGCTGGCCATGGCGATCGGGCCGCTGATGCCCTGGAAGCGCGCCGCCCTGTGGCCGGTGGTGCAGCGGCTCTGGTGGGTGGCGGTTCTGGCGCTGGCTGGCTTCGTGCTGGCGTTGCTCGCCAGCGGCGAGCGCGTGCTGCCGGCGATCGGCTTCGCCTTCGCCGCCTGGGTGATCGGCGCGGCCCTGGCCGACCTGGCCGAGCGCACCGGCCTGTTCCGCGTGGGGCTCGCGCGCGCCTGGGCGCGGGCCGGGGGGCTGCCGCGCGCCGCCTGGGGCGCGGCCATCGCCCATGCGGGGGTCGGCGTGCTGGCCGCCGGCCTTGCTGGCATGGGTCTGGCGCACGAAAAGCTGGCGGCGCTGGCGCCCGGCCAGTCCATGAGCCTCGCCGGCCATGAATGGCGGCTGGAGGAGGTGCGCGACGTCGTCGGCCCCAACTATACCGCCCGCCGCGCCACCATCAGCGTGATAAGGGACGGGCAGGTGGTGCATGTGATGCAGCCCTCGCGCCGCTGGTTCCCCGTGGCCCGCCAGAACACCACCGAAGTGTCGATCCGCACGAACATGATGCGCGACCTCTATGCGGTGATCGGCGAGGAACAGGATGGCAAGGCGATCATCCGCATCCACTATAATCCGCTCGCCCCCTGGATCTGGCTGGGTGCGGCGATCATGGCGCTGGGTGGCGGCCTGTCGCTGGCGGATCGGCGCGTGCGCGTCTCGGCGCCGAACCGGGTGCCGAAGGGCGCGGTGCCGGCATGAGCGGCCTGTCGCGCCGCCTGCTGCTGCTGGCCCCCGTCGGCGCGGCCGCCGCCGGCGGGATCGGCTTCTATGCCGCGCTCGATCGGCAGCGCAGCGGCGAGTATAATCCGCGCAACGTCCCCTCGGCCATGATCGGCCGCCCGCCGCCGGACTTCACCCTGCCCGAGGTCGCGGATTCCGGCATCGCCCCCTTCGGCGCGGCCGATCTGCGCGCGGTGGGCGGCCCGGTCATCGTGAATTTCTGGGCCAGCTGGTGCGTGCCCTGCATCATCGAGCATCCGCAGCTGATGCGTCTCGCGCGCGAGGGCATCCCGGTGTTCGGCATCGCCTACAAGGACAAGCCGGAGGATAGCCTCCGCTTCCTGCGCCAGCATGGCAACCCGTTCCGCCGCCTGTCGCGGGACGAGCCGGGGCGCGTCGCCATCGACTGGGGCGTCTATGGCGTGCCGGAGACCTATCTGGTCGATCGTCAGGGCATCATCCGCTGGCGTTTTGCGGGCCCCATCACGCCTGAGATCCTGGCGCAGGATCTGCGCCCGCTGCTCGCCCGCGCATGAGGGTTCTGCTGATCCTGCTGGCGCTGCTGGCCAGCCCGCAAGCGCTGGCCGTTTCCTCGCCGGCCGACATGCTGCCCGACGCGACGGCCGAGGCGCGCGCGCGGGCGCTGGGGCGCGAAATCCGCTGCATGGTCTGCCAAAACCAGTCGATCGAGGATAGCGAGGTCTCGCTGGCCCGCGACCTGCGCCTGATCGTGCGGGAGCGGATCGTGGCCGGCGACACGGATGCGCAGGTGAAGTCCTTCCTGCATGCCCGCTATGGCGATTTCGTGCTGCTGCGCCCGCCCTTCTCCTGGGCGAACGCGGCGCTGTGGGCCACGCCGCTGGTGGCGCTGCTGGCAGGGATGGGGCTGATCCTGCTGGCCCGCCGCCGCGCTGCGCCGCCCGCCCTGCCGCCACTGACCGAAGCCGAGGCACGGCGCCTGGCGCTGCTCGACATACAGGATGGGCCGCGCGCGTGATCTGGCTGATGGTGGGGGCGGTCAGCCTTCTTGCGCTCGGGCCGCTGGCCTTCGCGCTGCTTCGCCCGGCCCGCGCCCGCGGCCGACAGGAAGCGGACCGCGCGCTGTATCGCGCGCAGCTGGCCGAGCTGGACCGCGAGGTGGCGGAAGGGCGTCTGGCCGCCGAGGCGCATGCCGCCGCCAGGCTGGAAGTGCAGCGCCGGCTGCTGGCCGCCGATGCGGCGGTGGATGCCGAAGCGGCGGCGCCACGCGGCACGGTGGCGGTGCTCGCGGCCAGCCTGTTCCTGCTGCCGGCGGCCGCGATCGGGCTCTATCTGATCCGCGGCGTGCCGGACATGCCGGCCGCCCCCTTCGCCGCGCGCCAGGAAGCCGCCGCCGCCGAGGAAGGGCTGCTGGCCCGCCTGCGCGAAAGGCTGGCCACGCTGGACCCTGGCAGCGAGCCGGCGCGGATGGGCCTGATGATGCTCGGCAATGCGGAACGCAACCGCGGCCGGACGGACGCCGCGCTGGAATCCTACAGCCGCGCGCTGGCGATCCGCTTCGATGCGGAACTGGCCGGCGACGTGGCCGAGATCGAGATCGAGCGCGGCAACCACGCCGCCGCCGCCACGCTGCTGGCGCGGGCACTTGGCAGCGACCCGCGCAATTCGCGGCTGCGCTTCCTGACGGGGCTGGCCGAGGCACGGGCCGGCCGCGCCGGCACGGCGCGCAGCATCTGGCAGGCGCTGCTGGCCGATGCGCCGGCGGATGCGCCATGGCGGTCGGTGGTGGAGCGGCAGCTCAGCCTGTTGCCGTGAGCGTGCGGTGCAGCGCCACCAGCCGCGCCGCCTCCGCCGGCCAGCCGAAGCGCCCGAGCGCCGCCGCGCGGCCCGCCGCGCCGAGCTTCGCCCGCTGCGCCGGGTCCAGCAGCTCGCGAACCGCCTCCGCCACCGCGTCCGGATCGGCGCTGTCCACCACCAGGCCGCAGCCGGCCGCGCGGACGATGGCCGAGACCTCCTCGGCGACGGCCGGCACGATCACTGGCAGCCCGGCCAGCATGGCGTCGAACAGCTTGTGAGGCAGCGCCAGGCGATGGTTCTCGATGCCGGGCTGGAACAGCACCAGGCCGATATCGCCGCCCGCCGCCAGCGCCAGCGCCGCCTCGCGCGGCATCCAGGGGTGCAGCGTGACGCGGGGGCCGAAGGGGGTGGCGGCGGCGCGGAATCGCGCCTCACTGCCATCGGTGAAGCGGCCGATCTGAACCAGCCGGGCCTCGGGCACGCGCGCCAGGACCGCCAGCATGGTGAAGGCGCCGCGCGATTCGCCGAGCGCGCCCAGATGCACCAGCGCGACCGGCCCCGGCGCATGGGCGCGCGGCGTGACGGCGGCGGGCGTCGCGTAGTTGCGCACCGGCACCACGGCACGAAAGGGGCCATCCAGCCCATCCTTCGCCACCACCACCGCATGCGCTGCCCGCCCGAGCAGCCGGCAGGCCAGGGTCAGCAGCGGGCGGCCGAGCCAGCGCGGCACAAGCCCGTCCAGCCGCGACGGGTAATGTTCATGCACGTCGAGGATCAGCTTCGCGCCGCAACGCCGCGCCGCGAGCCAGCCGGCCACCCAGGAATCCGGCTCATGCGCCTGGATCACCGCGGGGCGCAGCGTGGCGGCGGCGCCGGCCATGCGGGGCACGGCGGCGATCCGCGCGCGCCAGCCGGCCGGCTTCGGGCCATGGCTGGCCAGGGCCACGCCATGCGCGTGGGTGCCGGGCAGGTCGCCCGCGGCCAGATGCGTCACGGCGAAGCCGGCCGTTGCCAGGGCGGCGCCTTCCTTCTGGACGATGCGCACATCATCGGGCGGATGCGCCGCCGACAGCATCAGTATGTCCGGCACGCGGCCTCCAGCAGCGGCGGCAGCCGGGCGGCCACCGCCTCGGCCGAGACGGCGCGGGCGCGCGCGGCGGCGGCGTAGCTGGCGCGCAGCTCGGGCTCGGCGGCCAGACGAGACAGCGCCGCGGCCAGCGCGCCAGGGTCGCCGGGCGGCACGGCGAGCCCCGCGCCCTCCACCCGGCGGGCGGCGCGGCCGGGCACGTTCACCACCATGGGCAGGCCGGCGGCCAGCCCATCCTCCAGCTTGTTGGGCGCCGTCCATTCGGCGAAGTCAGGCACGGGCGCCAGGCACAGCAGGCCGATATCGGCGCCGCGCAACAGCCCGGCCAGCCGCGCCTTTGGCATCGGATCCAGCAGGCGCACCGGTAGGGATTCGGCCGCGATGCGCTGGGCCAGCCGCGTCCGTTCGCGCCCCTCGCCGGCCAGCAGGATCAGGATGTTCGCCCCCCGCAGCTCGGCCGACGCGTCCAACACAATGTCGAGCCCATTGGCCGGACCCATGGCGCCGGCCTGGATGGCCAGGATCAGCCCCTCGGTGCCCGGCGGGCGCCAGGGGGGGGCGGTGGCGATGGCGGGGTCGGCCGCCTGCGGCAGCACCGCCACGCGCGTCGCTCCTCGGCTGGTTGCAAGCGCGGCCATGCCCTCGGTCAGGCCGATCACCAGGCTGGCGCGGCGATAGGCGGCGTCCGCCAGGGCGCGCATCGCCGCCAGCGCCGGGCGCGGGACGCCGCCGAGGGCTGCGGGCAGTTCGGGCCAGGGATCACGGACTTCGAAGATGAAGCGCGTGCCGCGCAGCCTTCGTGCCAGCAAGGCCGGGATGGCGACGGTCAACGGCGTGGAGGAAGCCAGGATCACATCGAAGCGCTGGCCGAGCGCGAGGCGCGTGGTGGCGGCGGCGAAGCGCAGGAAGGCCAGGCTGCGCGCCGCCAGCCCCTGCGCATTGCCGCAATCGATGGCGTATTCGCGCACCGTCACGCCGCCGACCCGCCCTTCCCGCCAGGGGCTGCGCGGGGCGCCTTCCAGCCCGGTGACGGCGCCCTGATAGCGGCCGCAGGCCAGCAGCACCTCATGCCCCGCTGCGGCCAGGGCGGCGGCCATGTGGTGGCTGCGCGTGCCGGTGCTGCCCTCGGGCGTCGAGTAATGCTGGTGCAGATACAGGATGCGCAGCGGATCAGGCCCGCGCGCAGCCGCGAATCACCTCGATCACCCGCGCCTGGTCCGCGCCACTCAGCCCGCTGCCGGAGGGCAGGCAAAGCCCATCGGCGAAGAAGCGGGTGACCCGGCCGGAGACCCTGTGCGGCGCATCGCGGAAGGCGGGCTGCAGGTGGAGCGGCTTCCAGGCCGGGCGGCTTTCGATCCCGGCGGCGTCCAGCGCGTGGCGGACCGCCTCGCGGTCGGCGCCGAACCGCGGCGGGTCGAAGGTGACCACGGTCAGCCAGCGATTGGCACGGCTCCAGGCGGGTTCCGGCAGGAAATCGACCCCCGGCAGGTCAGCCAGCCCCGCCGCATAGGTGGCAAAAATCTCCCGCCGACGGTCGACGCGGGCGGACAGGGCCGGCAGCTGCGCCAGCCCGATCGCCGCCAGCACCGAGGACAGCCCATAGGCATAGCCCGTCGTCTCATGCTCGAAATGCGCCACCGGTTCCCGCGCCTGGCCCGCCAGCTTGCGGGCCGCGGCGATCAGCGCCGGATCCTCGGCCAGCAGGGCGCCGCCGCCGCCGGTGGTGACGATCTTGTTGCCATTGAAGGACAGCACCGCCAGCCGCGCGCCGCGCCCGGCATGGCGGCCGCCGCGCTGCGTGGCGCCAAGCGCGGCCGCGCTGTCGCTGATCACGGGCACGCCCCAGCGGGCGGCAGCGGCGGCGATGCCATCCATGTCGCAAGGCTGGCCATACAGGTCCACCGGGACCACGGCGCGCGGCAGCCGGCCCCGGCTGGCGGCGGCGGCCAGTTCCTCGGCCAGGTGCGCGGGGTCCAGCGTGTAGGCCGGGCTGCCGGAATCGAGGAAGCGCGGCCTTGCCCCCATCTGCACGGCCGGCGCGATGGTGGCGACGAAGGTCAGTGCCGGCGCCCAGACCTCATCGCCTGGCTCGACTCCCAGCAGCCGGAAGCCGAGATGCAGCGCCGCCGTGCCCGAGACGGTGGCCAGCGCCGCCGAAAATCCGGTCTGCGCCGCCAGCGCGGCCTCGAAGGCGGCGGGGACGGGGCCGGCCGGGGCAAGCCAGCCGCTGTCGAGCGTGGCGCGCAGCCCCTCCAGCTCGGTGCCGGCCAGGTGCGGCGGCGACAGATGCAATCGCGGCGCGGGGCGCGCCGGGAAGGGGAGGATGGAAGGGGTGGTCGTGCGCGCGAGGGACATCTGAACCACCTGGTTGAAGAAGCCAGCCGGTTCGCACGTTAACGGGAAGCTAACGCAGGTTGCAATCGTCTTTTCTGCACACGCATAAGGAGAGTTGCGATGATCGCCACGTTGGCGGCATTCCATGCCACCCCGTTCAGGAAGGCGGCGGCGTAGCTGCCCGTCGCGTCGAAAATCACCCCCGAAAGCCAGCCGCCTAGCGCCATGCCCACCAGCGTGGACATCAGCACGATGCCAACCCGCACCCCTGCCTCGCGCGGGGGGAAATGTTCCCGCACCACCACCGCGTAGGAGGGCACGATGCCGCCCTGCATCAGGCCGAACAGCGCCGACAGCACGTAAAGGCTGGCCAGGCTGTCGAAGAACAGGAACAGCGCCAGCGACGAGGCCTGCAACAGCGACCCGATCAGCAGCGTGGCCAGCCCGCCGATCCGGTCGGCGATCAACCCCGAGGCGAGGCGCGAGACGATGCCGCAGGCCAGCATGATCGACAGCATCTCGGTGCCGCGCGCCACGCCATACCCAAGGTCGGCGCAATAGGCGACGATGTGCACCTGCGGCATGGCCATGGCCACGCAGCAGCAAATGCCCGCCACGCCCAGGATGGCGGTGAGGGTGCGCGGCCGGAAGCCGAGCGGCCGCGCATCCTCCACCGCCGGCGCCGGTCCGCCGGGGCGCAGCGCCGGCGCGCGGGCGCGCAGCATCAGCGCCAGCGGCGGCATGGCCAGCAGCAGGAACAGCCCGATCATGATGTGCGCCATGCGCCAGCCCTGCCAGGCGATCAGCGCGTTCAGGATCGGCGGCCAGATGGCGCCGGCCAGGTAGTTGCCGCTGGCGGCCAGCGCCACCGCGATGCCGCGCCGCCGGGAAAACCACAGCGAGGCATCGGCCATCAGCGGCCCGAAGGCGGCCGAGGCGCCGAGCATGCCGATCATCACCCCCTGCGCCAGCGCGAAGCCGAGCAGGCTGCTCGACAGGCCCGCCAGCACGAAGCCGCCGCCCAGCATCAGGCTGGCGAACAGCAGCGGGCGCATGACGCCGAACCGGTCGGCCAGCCTTCCCATGAGGATGCCGCCCAACGCGAAGCCCAGCATGGTCAGCATGTAGGGCGCCGAGGCGCCGCCGCGGGATGCGCCGAATTCCTGCTGCAGGATCGGCAGCATGACCGCCACGGTCCACATGCCCGCGCCACCCAGCGTCGCCAGCGCGACCACGGCGGCCAGCCGCCGCCAGGCGCGCGGCCCGTCAATGTCGGGATGGGTCACGCGCCGGGGCCGAAGCTGACGAAATCCGCCAGCGGCGCGCGCTCACTGACCAGCCGGTTCACCGCCGCGTCCGGATCGGCGTGGCCGAGCGACATGCCGCAAACCAGCGCCTGGTCCGCCGGCAGGCCGAGTTCGCGCCGCACCACGTCGTGATGGTCGCAGAAGGCCGCTTGCGGGCAGGTTTCCAGCCCATGGGCGCGGGCGGCCAGCATGACGTTCTGGATGAACATGCCGGTATCCAGCCAGGATCCCTGCTCCAGGTCGCGGTCGATCAGGAAGAACAGGCCGACGGGCGCGCCGAAGAAGGCGAAGTTGCGGGCGCGCTGCGCGTCCCCGGCCGCGGTGTCGCCGCGCGCCACGCCGGCCAGGCTGTACAATTCCCAGCCCACCTTGCGGCGCCTTGCCAGATAGGGCTCCCGCCAGGTGCGGGGGTAGTATTCATATTCGCGCGGCACGCGCTGGCCGGCCGCATGGGCTGCCAGCAGCGCGGCCGAGAGCCGGGCCAGCTCCTCGCCCACCGTCACGCGCACGCGCCAGGGCTGGATATTGCTGCCCGAGGGTGCGCGCGCCGCCGCCGCCAGGATGGCCTCTACCGTCGCGCGCGGCACCGCGGTTTGCAGGAAGGCGCGGATCGACCGGCGCCCTGTCATCGCCTCAAGCACATCCATGGAACCGGCTCCCTCCATTGGCGCCATCAGCGCATGGCCGGGCGCCGCTGCAAAGCTCGGCTGCCGATTTCGCTTCCAGGTTGAACATGGTGCCGGCAGACTGCCCGCATGCGGCTCCTCCCCTTCCTTCTGCTGCTGGCGCTGCCGGCGGCGGCGCAGGCGCCCGGCGCGCGGCCGGAAGGCGGGCGCGTGGCGGCGGGCGCGGCCAGCATCGCCCAATCGGCCGGCCGCACCGAGGTGACCCAGACCTCGGCGCGCGCGGTGCTGGAATGGCAGCGCTTCGATGTCGGGCGGGACCACCAGGTGCATATCGCCCAGCCCAGCGCCGCCGCCTGGTCCTTGCAGCGCGTCACCGGCGGCACGCCGAGCGCCATCGCCGGGCGCGTCACCTCCAATGGCGGGGTCGCGCTGGTCAACCCGGCGGGCGTCACCTTCGCCGCCGGCGCGCAGGTGGATGTCGGCGCGCTGATCGCCAGCACCGCCGACATCACCAACCAGGATTTCATGGCCGGTCGGATGGCGTTGCGGGGCGCGCCGGCCGGGTCCCGGGTGGCGAATGAGGGGACGATCACGGTGGCCGATCGCGGGCTGGCCGCCCTGGTCGGACCGCAGGTGGCCAATCGCGGCACCATCCGCGCCCGCACCGGCCGGGTGGCGCTGGCCGGCGGGGTGGAAGCGGCCACCCTCGACCTTGCCGGCGATGGGCTGCTGGCGATCGAGATCGGCCGCAGCAGCCCCGGCGGCACCGAGGCGGGTGGCCGGATCGAGGCGCCCGGCGGCAGCGTGCTGCTCAGCGCCGGCGCCGCTTCCGACGCGCTGGAATCGCTGCTGCGCCCGGAACTGCGCATCACCGGCGACATCACGGCCGCGCGCCTCGCGGCCAGCGCCCCCGGGATCACCGTGGCGGCCGTCGCCCGGATCGATGCCGGCGACAGCGTCACGCTGACCGCGCCGCGCGCCCTGGCGCATCATGGCCGGATCGCGGCCGGGCGGCGGATCGATCTGCTGGCGCGGCGCTCGCTGGCGGTGGATGGCGCGCTCGACGCGCCTTCGGTGCGGATCGACCCGCACACGCTGCGCATCGTGGCGGCGCTGAGCGGCGCGACCGAGCCGGCCGAAATCACCGCCGCCACCGTCAACGCCATCACCGGCGCGCTGCTGCTGGAAGCCGACGCCACCATCCTGGTGGAGGCGGCGGTCAACAAGCAATTCGGGCCGCTGACGCTGGTCACGCTCAACCCGACCGCGACGGCCAGCGAGGGCATCCGCGTGCTGGCGCCGCTGACGGTGGTGGGCGATCTGGCGATGCGCTCGGCCGGCGACATCCTCCAGGATGCGACCGGCGCGCGGATCGCCGCCGGCACGCTGCTGGCCGAAAGCACCGGCGGGCAGGTGCGGCTGGATGGCACGGGCAACCTGATCCGTGCGCTGGGCGGGGGTGCGGCCGCCAGTCGCTTCGACATCGCCACCGGTTCGACGCTGGCGGTGGATGGGCCGGTCCGCGCCGGCACGCTGCGGCTGGCGCCGACCGGGCTGCTGACGCTGCGCGCGCCGCTCAGCGCCGACCAGATCACCCTGGAGGCGCTGCGTGGCGCCACCCAGGCCGGCACCGGCGCCGGCATCACGGCGCAATCGCTCGCCGTCGAGGCGGCGCTCGGCGCCGTCAGCCTGACCGGCACCGGCAACCGCGTGGCGGCGCTGGGCGATGTGCTGGCCTCCCGCGGGTTGACGCTGGTGAACGAGGTCGGGCTGCTGGTGACCGGCGCGCTGACCGGGGCGCCGATCACCCTGATCGCCGAGACGGGCGAGCTGGTCCAGGACCCGGCGCTGAGCCGCGTGACCAGCGCCGACCTGTCGCTGCGGGCGCCCGGGGGCAGCGTGTTCTTCGACGGGCCGCTCAACCGGATCGACGCGCTGTTCGGCAATGCGCGCGACGATTTCGTGGTGGATGCGGGCGGGCCGCTGCTGCTCTCGGCGCCGGTCTCGGCCGCGCGGGTCGACCTGCGGGCGACGGGCGACATCGCGCAGGACCAGGGCGCCTTGGTCACCGCCGGGCGGTTGAGCCTGTCGGCGATTGGCGGCGCGATCACGCTGGATGATCCGGCGAATGCCATTGCCGGCCTTGGCGATGTGGCGGCGGGCGGCGATGTCGCCATCGCCAGCACGCGGGCGCTGACCCTCTCGGGCGTCGTGGCGGCGCCCAGCCTGTCGCTGACGGCCGAGTCCGTTCTTCAATCGGGCGGCCGGATCGAGACAGGGCGGCTGGCCGTGACCGGACGCGCCGGTGATGTCCGCCTGGAGGCGGCGGGCAATGCCGTGGCGGTCCTGGGCGGGTCGGGCGCGGCGGGCGCCTTCACCCTGGCCACCGAGGGGCGGCTCGCGGTCGAGGGTGCGCTGTCGGCCGGCAGCGTGCAGCTGGCGGCGCAGGGGATCCAGGTGGCGGCGCCGATCATCGCGACCGGCGCGCTGACGCTGACCGCGCGATCGGGCGACCTCGACCAGACGGCCAGCCTCTCGGCGACGACGGCCCGGCTGGATGCGCCGCTCGGCAGTGTCCGGCTGGAGGGGGCGAACGCGCTTGGCCGGATCGCCGGCGCGGCGGCCTTCGAATTCCGCCTGGCGACGGCGGGCAGCCCCGGGCTGGGCGCGATCGCGGCGCCGCTGGTGGCGCTGACCGTCGGTGGTGATCTGGTGCAGAGCTTCCTCGACCCGCCGCTGACCACGGACCGGCTGGAGATCGCGGCCGGCGGGCGGGTGGCCCTGCTGGGGGCGAATGTGGTGCCCAATCTCGGCGCCATCGTCGCCCCCGGCGGCTTCGCGCTGCAAACCGGCACGGCGCTGCTGCTGACCACCGCGATCACCACGCCCAGCCTGTCGCTGACCGCGCTTGGCGAGATCACCCAGCTGCCGGGGGCCGGGATCAGCACCCAGGCGGCCGAATTCGTCTCCCAGACCGGCGCGGTCCGGCTGCTCTCGCCCGACAATGCCATCCCGCGCCTGACCCGCCTCAGGGCCGCGACCGAGGCGCAACTGGCCACCAGCGGCGCGCTGCACCTGGCCGGGCCGGCGCTGGCGGGCAGCCTTCTGGCGGTGCAGGCCACCGACGGCATCAGCCAGGCCGCGACGGGGGCGGGGATCACGGCCGGCCGGCTGGAGGCGCGGGCGCTGGGTGGCGAGGTGGCGCTGACCGGCGCGGGGAATGCGGTCGGCCGGCTTGGCCGGGGCGGCGCGGCGGGTGGCTTCGCCTTTGCCCATGGCGGCACCGTCGCGCTGCTGCTGGATGGGCTGCTGACGGCGCCCGAGATGGCGCTGACCCTGCCGGCGGGGCTTGCCCACGCGGCGAATGACGGGGCCGGCGTGCTGCAGACCGACATGCTGCGGCTGAATGCCGGCGGCGCCGTCCTGCTGGACGGGCCCGGCCATGCCATCGCCGCGCTGGGCGGCCGCGCGGCGGCGCTGACGCTGCGCGAGGCCGGGCCGCTTGCCATCACCGAGCCGCTGTCGGTGACCGGCCGGCTCGATCTCGGCACTGGCGGGCTTCAGCTGTTCGCGCCGGTCGCCGCCCTGGATGCGCGCTTCGAGCTGGCCGGTGCGCTGGACGGGTTGGGCGGCACGCTCACCGTCGGCACGCTCGATCTGGTGGCCGAGCGGGTGGCGCTGGAGGGGCCTGGCCATGCGGTGGGGCGGCTGGTCGGGCTCACGGTGGCCGGCGCGGCGACGCTGGCGGTGGAAGGGCCGCTCGCCATCAGCGGGCCGCTCGGCGCCGAGCGGCTGGTGCTGCGCGCCAGCGGCGAGATGCTGCTGGATGGCGCCGCGCTCAGCATCGGGGAAGCGGCGCTGCTGGCCGCGCCGGGCGGGCTGGCGGCGGGGGCGCGCAGCAGCCTCGCGGGCCGCACGCCGGGCTTCGATCCGCTGCTGATCGTGGACAGCCGGCTGGGTGGCCTGACGCAGCTTCCCGCCTTCGCGCTGCCCGACCAGGCCGGCCTGCCCGCCGCCAGCCAGCCGGTGCAGCTGGCCGCCTTCGGCCCGGTGCAGGGCACCGCCGGGGCGCCGGTGGTGCTGGACCTCACGGGCGGCGCGGCGCCGCTGTTCCTGCTGCTGGAGCGCGGTCCGCTGCTGGGCGCCGTGGAGGTGGGGCGGCTTGGCGTGCTCGGCGCGGGGGGCAGCGCCTTTCTGCTGGGCAGCGTGGGCGGGCTCTCGGGTGCGGCGGCGGCGGAGTTGGTCCAGCTGGCGGCCGGCGCGGCCGGGCCGGCCTATCAGTTCAACGCCTGCCCGATGGGGCAGGCCGCCTGCGGGGTTGTCGACCCACCCGATCCGCCCGATCCGCCCGATCCACCAAATCCCGTGCGCGTCGAGGCCGGGCCGCCGGTGCTGGCTGGGCTCGGGGCCGCGAGCGGCTGGCCCTGGGGGGCGCCCGCCGGCTGCGCGGTCAGCGGTTCAGCAGACCTTCCAGCAGGCCGCGAAGCATGCCCGCCCCTTCCATGACGCCTTCCAGCCGGAAGGGCTGGCCTGCCGCGCTGCCCGGATGGCTGCCGAAGCTGGCCGTATCGACCACCATCTCCTCGGCCGAGATGCGGCCATCGCCGTCATAGTCCATCGCCTCGACCGCCAGCCGACCGGCCAGCAGGCCGGCCACCGTGCCGGCCCCCGTGGCGGCGCCCAGCGCCTCGGCCGGGCCGCCATCGAAGGCGGCGGCCATCCAGGCGAAGCCGCGCGTCAGGCGCCCGATCTCGGCGGCGGCCAGCTTGCCATCGCGGGAGACGTCGCCGGCGGCGACGATCGCCTCGGCACAGGCGCGGGGCGCGCCGGTGCAGCCGGCCTCGATCACTTCCAGTGCCGGCAGCATCGCGACCCCTTCGGCATGGTTCATCACGAAGGGCAGGGGCAGCGTGGCGCAGCGGCGCCAGGCCTGGATCGCGGGTGTGCCCGGCAGCGCCGCATCGCGCAGCTTCGGATCCGGCTCGGCCGTCTCCAGGGCGTCGGCGGTGCCGCGCAGCAGCAGCCGCGGCGCCTCGGGCCCGGTGGCGGTGCCCAGCGTCCAATCCGCCAGCGGTGCGATGGCGGCGAAGCGCCAGAGCCGGGTCGGGCCCTCGGGATCGATCCGCACCGCGCTGCGGGCGCTGAGGGCCAGCACGGCCTTGGGGGCGGCGCAGTCGCCGGCGGCCCAGGCACCGCGCAGCGCCTCGGGCAGGCCGGCGGGCTGCGCGGCGGCCGGCAGCGCGGCGAACAGCAGGGGCAGCGCCAACAGGCGGAGCAGGGCGGTATTCATCGGATCGGGATCTCCTCGCCGGTGCAGATATCATGGGCGGGCAGCAGCGCCTCGCGCCCATCGCGGAAGATGGCGGCGAGGTCCGCGCGGCAGGCCGCCTCCCCCTCGCCCGCCGGCAGGTCGAAGGTGCCGCCAATGGCCAGGATCTGGCCGACCAGCCGATCCGGCCCGCGGGTCGCGCTGCCGGGCGCCGAGACATAAAGCTCCACGATGGGCAGCGATCCCAGGTTGCGGACGGCGCGCCCGGCCGGGCGGGCTTCGGCGGCCGGGGGATCGGCCACCACCCAGCCCGGCGCCAGGACCAGCCGGTTGGTCGCGCAGATATCCACCTCGCGCCGCTCCTCGGCGCCGCCATTGGGGAAGACGGCACGAAGATCGACCAGGCATTCGGCTTCGAAGCCGATTTCCAGCGATGCGCCGACGCCGAGCGTGTCGCTGCCCAGCCGGTCCGGCCCCCAATCGCCATCGGAGGAGGGGCTCAGGTAGAATTGCTCCACCGTCGCCAGGTGGCGGTTGACCAGTTCCAGCGTGCGGCGCTGCGGCCGGGGCAGGCTGGCGCGGTCGAACAGCTGGGCGGGCTGCGCGCAGAGATCGACACCCTCCCGCACTTCCTCGCGATTATCGGCCCAGACGCCGCGCAGCGCGAAGCTGCAACCGCGGCTGCGCAGGCGCAGGTTGAACACCGCGCCCGGCTCGATCACGGCGCTGCCCAGGCGGTCATTGCCCCAGGCGGATGGGCCGGCCTCGGAGACGTAAAGCTCGCGCAGCACCATGTCGGCGCCGTTGCGGAAGGTCACCTCGCGGCGCGGCGCGTCGGGATCGCCGAACACGATCCGCGTGTTGCGGCAGATATCGTGGTTGCGGCGCGTCTCCTCGGTGCCATCGGCGAAGGTGGCCTGGATGTCGAAGGCACAGTTGCGGGTGCGCAGCGTGACGCGAAAGCTGTTGCCGGCTTCGATCACGTCGCTGCCCAGCCGGTCCGCGCCACGATCCGCCGTGCCGGGCGGGAAGATGTAGATGGCGAACAGGGTCTGCTCGGTTTCGTTCACCACCGTCACGCCACGCACCGGCAGGGGCTGGCTTGGCGGCGGCGTTTGTGCGGCCAGCGGCGCGGCCAGGCCGAGCGCGATGAGAATCACCATCAAGCGCGACATGATGTTGTCCTCCCGTGACTTTCAGGGGGCCACGTTGCCCATCTTCCAGGGCCGCGCAAGCCGCGCTAACCTACGTCGATAAAGTTTAGGTTTGGGGAAACCATCCATGATGAAGCCATCCATGATCACGCGTCGCCATGTCCTGGCCGCCACGGCCGGCCTTGCTGCCCTCGCCGCGGGCGATGCCCAGGCGCAGCAGCGTTTTGCCAGCATGTTCGTCTTCGTGCCTGCCGGCCCCGGTGGCGGCTGGGACGGGCTCGGCCGCGCGGTGGAGCAGGTGGCGCGCGGCGCCGGCCTGGTCGGCAGCTTCCAGTTCGAGAATGTGGGCGGCGCCGGCGGCATGGTGGGCCTGCCCCGCTTCGCCGGGCAGCGGCGCGGCCGCGGCGATGCGATCATGATCGGCGGCAGCGTGATGGTGGGGGCCGGCATCACCAACCGCTCGCCCGTCACCATCAAGGATGTGGTGCCGGTGGCGCGCATGACCGCCGAGGTCGGCGTGATCGTGGTGCCGGCCAACAGCGAATACCAGAATGTCGGCCAGCTGGTCGCGGCGCTGCGCGCCAATCCGGGCGCGGTCGCGGTGGGCGGCGGCTCGGCCGGCGGTACCGACCACATCACGCTGGGCCTGATCCTGAAGGCGCTTGGCCGCAACCCGCGCGAAGCCAGCTACGTGGCCTTCGCCGGCGGCGGCCCGGCCCAGGCGGCGATCATGGGCGGGCAGGTGAAGGCGGGCATTTCCGGCCTGTCGGAATTCGCCGAGCAGATCAAGGCGGGCCGCATGCGCGCCTTGGCCACCACGGGCGAGACGCGCAGCGAACCCGGCCTGCCGACCCTGAAGGAAGGCGGGCTGGACGTGGTCACCGCCAATTGGCGCGGCATCTTCGGCGCGCCCGGCATCACCGCGGCCCAGCGCACCGCGCTGGTCGGCCTGATGACCGCCGTGCATGAGACGGCCGCCTGGCGCGAGATGCTGGCAACCCGCGGCTGGGACGATTTCTTCCTGACCGGCGATGCCTTCACCGCCGCGCTGGCCAAGGACATTGCCGATACCGAGACGGTGCTGCGCGACCTCGGCCTGGCAAGCTGAGCGCCCGCATGCCCGACCGCCGGGCCGATATCGGTGCGGCGGCCTTCGTGCTGCTGCTGGGGCTGATCGGCTTCTGGCAGGCCATCGCCATCCCGACCTCGCCCATCTATGCGCAGGTCGGGCCGAAGGCGGTGCCCTTCGCGGTGGCGACGGGGCTCACGCTGCTGGGCGGCCTGCTGATGCTGGTCGCGCTGCGCGGCGGCTGGTCGCGCGACATTGAGGACCTGAACGACGCGCCGGTGAACCGACGCGCCATCGCGCTGATGATGGCCAGCCTGCTGGCCAATTTGGTGCTGATCGTGCCGTTCGGCTTCACCATCGCCGCCACCGCGCAATTCGTGCTGGTGGCCGCCGCCTTCGGGTCGCGCGCGCATGGGCGGAACCTGCTGATCGCCTTCCTGGTGTCGCTCGGCGCCTACACGCTGTTCGTGAAGCTGCTGGGCGTGAATATCGGCGCGGGCCTGATCGAGGGTCTGATCTTCGGGAGCCCCGTCTGATGGACGCGATCTCGGGCCTCGCCCTCGGCTTCGGCAATGCGCTGACGCTGGCCAATCTGGGCTGGGCCCTGCTGGGCTGCTTCCTTGGCACCGCCATCGGCGTGCTGCCGGGCATCGGGCCGGCGCTGACCATCGCGCTGCTGCTGCCCATCACCTTCACGGTCAGCGCCACCGGCGCCTTCATCCTGTTCTGCGGCATCCTGTACGGTGCGATGTATGGCGGCTCCACCACCTCGATCCTGCTGAACACGCCGGGCGAGGGTGGTTCGATCATGACGGCGCTGGAGGGCGCCAAGATGGCGCGCAGCGGCCGGGCGGGCCCCGCGCTGGCCACGGCGGCGATCGGCAGCTTCGTGGCCGGCACCATCGGCACGCTGGGCATCGCCTTCCTGGGGCCCGTGGTGGTGGAACTGGCGCTGAAGCTCGGGCCGGCCGAGTATTTCGCGCTGATGGTGCTGTGCTTCATCACCGTCTCGGCGGTGCTGGGCGGGTCGGTGCTGCGCGGGCTGACCAGCCTGGCTTTCGGGCTGACCCTCGGGCTGATCGGGATCGATCTGCAAACCGGCCAGCCGCGCCTGACCTTCGGGCTGCCCGAACTGTTCGATGGCGTCAGCGTGGTGCTGGTGGCGGTCGCGCTGTTCGCGGTGGGCGAGACGCTGCACCTGGCCTGGCGCTACGCGGAAGGCAAGTCGGAGATCCTGCCGGTCGGCCGCATCAGCATGTCGCGAGCCGAATGGCGGCGGAGCCTCGGCCCCTGGTTCCGCGGCTCGGCGCTGGGCTTTCCCTTCGGCGTGATGCCGGCCGGCGGGTCCGAGATGCCGACGATGCTGAGCTACTACACCGAACGCAAATTGGCCTCGCCCGAGGCGCAGGCCGAATTCGGCACGCGCGGCGCGATCGAGGGCGTTGCAGGGCCGGAGGCAGCGAACAATGCCGCGGCCGCCGGCACGCTGGTGCCGATGCTCACGCTCGGCCTGCCGACCAGCGCCACCGCCGCCATCATGCTCAGCGCCTTCCAATCCTATGGCATCCAGCCGGGCCCGCTGCTGTTCACCGCGCAGGCGGAGCTGATCTGGACGCTGATCGCATCCCTGTTCATCGCCAACGTCATGCTGGTGATCCTGAACCTGCCGCTGGTCGGGCTGTGGGCGCGCATCCTGAAGATCCCGCAGCCGCAGCTTTATGCCGGCATCCTGGTGTTCGCCACGATCGGCACCTACGGCATCAGCAATTCGGTGGTGGATCTGATGTTGCTGTATGGCATCGGCATCATCGCCATGTTCATGCGCCGGTTCGATTTTCCGGTGGCGCCGGTGGTGATCGGCATGATCCTGGGGCCGATGGCCGAACAGGCCATGCGCCAGGCGCTGACCATCAGCCAGGGCGACTGGACCACCTTCGTGACGCGCCCGATCAGCGCGGCGATCCTGGCGCTGGCGGTGCTGGCGCTGGCGGGGCCGCGGCTTTACGCGGCGTGGCTGCGGCGGGCGGCTTAGACCCTGATCGCCTTTGGTGGAATCACCAAAGGCGTGAATCAGTCTCTCGGCAAAGGCTAGACTGTGATCAACCTTTTGTTGATCACAGTCTAGGCGCGGCGCAGGCCGCCACAGCCGACGTCGGCGCGGCGCAGGCCGCGACCAGCAGGTCGATCATGTCGCGCGCCGTCGTCTCGGCGCGATCCTGCGGGTGCCACAGGTCGCCGCCGGCGCCCTCGGCGCGCAAAGCGCAGAAACCGTGCACCGCCGTCCAGGCCAGGGCGAGGCGCGTGCGCATCGCATCCTCCCCGGCATTGGGCACCAGCGCGGTCATCGCCGCTTCCAGCAGGCCGAAGCTTTGCCGCATGGCGGCCTGCCAGCCAGGGTCCGCGCGGTCCAGCAGGTCGGTGCGGAACATCAGGCGGAAATGCGCCGGATGGGCGGTGGCGAAGGCGATATAGCCATGGCCGGTCGCGGCCAGCCTGGCGGCGGCGTTGGCCCCCGGCGGCAGCGCATCCAGCGCCGCCTGCATGGCGGCCGCCAGCCGGCGCGACCCCTCCGTCGCGAAGGCGGTCAGCAGGCCGCGCTTGTCGCCGAAATGCGGCGCCGCCGCGGAATGGGACACGCCGGCGCGGCGGGCGCATTCGCGCAGGGACACGGCCTCGGGCCCGGCTTCGCGCAGGATGTCCGCCACCGCCGCCAGCAGCGCCGCGCGCAGCGCCCCGTGATGGTGCCTTCCTTCGGGTTTCGGGGTGACGCTCATGGGGCGAGTCTGCGCTTCAGGCGATAAGTTGACAATGTCCAGTTTGATGCTCCATAAACTGACCATCGGCCAGTTCCGGGAGCAACCGATGGAAACGCTTTTCTCCACCGCCAACCTGCTCGCCATGAGCGGCTGGGTGGCGCTGCTCGTGGCGCCGCGATGGCGGCCGGCCAATTGGTGGTATGCGGGGCTGGCCATCCCGGCGCTGCTGGCGGTTGGCTACACGGCGCTGCTGGCCGTCCACGCGCCGGGCGCCTCGGGCGGCTTCTCCTCCCTCGCCGGGGTGGCGCGGCTGTTCGAGACGCGGGGCGTGCTGCTGGCGGGCTGGGTGCACTATCTGGCCTTCGACCTGTTCCTGGGCGCCTGGATGTGCCGGCGCGGTGCGGCGGATGGCATGAACCCGTGGCTGCTGCGCCTGTGCCTGCCGCCCACCTTCCTGGCGGGTCCGGTGGGGCTGCTGCTGTTCCTGGCGCTGCGCGCCGCCCGCCTGCGGGGGGCCTGGCGATGAGCGCGATGTTCCGGGAGCTCCAGGCGCGCCAGCCGCTGCTGGCCGCGCTCGGCTGGTTGATGCTCGCCACGCTGCTGGCCAGCCTGGTCGGCATCTGGCTCGACCCGCGCACCATCAATGGCGTGTCGATCTGGGTGAAGCCGGCGAAGTTCGCGGCCTCCTTCCTGGTGTGGCTCTGGACGCTGGCCTTCGCGTTCGGGCTGCTGGCCTCCCCGCGCGGCATGCTGGGCGGCATCGTGGTCTGGGGCACCGCGGCCGCGGGCCTGTTCGAGGTGGGTTGGATCACGCTGCGCGGGGCGCTCGGCCTGCCGAGCCACTTCGCCACCGACGCGCTGGGCGGCCCGATGTATGGGCTGATGGGCCTGGCGGCGCTGAGCCTGGTGGTGCTGGCGGCGCTGTTGGGTGCGCTGATCCTGGCGCGACCGGCGCCGGGGGCTGAGCGGCGCTGGGTGCTGGCCGTGGGGCTCGGGCTGGTGATCGGGGGCGTCGCCAGCGGCGTCACCGGGGCCAGCATCTCGGTGCTGGGCGGGCCGGTGATCGCCGGCACGCTCAGCGATGCCAACGCCTTCCCGCCCTTCTTCTGGTCGCGGGATGGCGGCGATCTGCGGATGCCGCACTTCATCGGCACCCACGCCATGCAGGCGCTGCCGGCGCTGGTGCTGGCCGGCGGCGGGGTGGCGCTGGTCTGGGCGGGGGCGCTTGGGATCGTCGGGCTGACCGCCGCCACCTACTGGGCGGCCATGGCGGGCATCTCCCTCTCCTTCTGATGGCCATGATTGCGTGGTGAAAGCCGCGCATGACGGAACATGCGCCGCGGCGCCGCACCCTGTTCGCCCTGCTGGTGGCTGCGCTGGCGGCCGGCTTGTTGTGGCTGGTCTGGCGCGCCGTGGCGCCGGGTGGAGTCAGCCTGTTCGAGTGGCTGATCCTGGCCTGCGTGCTGGGCACCACCCCCTGGGCAGCGCTGAGCCTGGCCAATTCGCTGGTCGGCCTCGCCATCCTGCTCGGCGCGCGCAACCCGCCCGCCTTCGTGCTGCCCGCACTCGCCCGCGCCGCCGGCCCGCCCCGCAGCGTGACGGCGCTGACCGTGTGCATCCGCAATGAGGATATGGGCGCCGTCCTGCCCCCCTTCGCCGCGCTGCTGGCCGATCTGGAAGCCCGCGGTGTGTCCCGGCATTTCCGCCTCTGGTTCCTGTCCGACACGCAGGACCCTTCGGCCATCGCCGCCGAGGAAGCCGCGCTGGCCCCCTTCCTGGCCGCGCACCCGACCGCCCGCTATCGACGGCGCGCGCAAAACACCGGCTTCAAGGCCGGCAATGTGATGGACTTCCTGGACCATCACGCCACCGACGAGACCTTCTTCCTCTGCCTCGACGCCGACAGCGTGATGACCGCGCCGGCCATCCTGCGGCTGGTGGCGGTGATGGAGGCCGAGCCGAAGCTCGCCATCGTGCAGCAGCTGATCGTGGGTCGGCCGGCCACCGCCGCCTTCCCGCGCCTGTTCCAGTTCGGCATGCGCGCCGGCATGCGCGCCTGGGCCACCGGCCAGGCCTGGTGGCAAATGGATGCCGGCCCCTATTGGGGGCACAATGCCATCCTGCGGATCGCGCCCTTCCGCGCCCATGCGCGGCTGGAAACGCTGGAAGATGGCAGCCCCATCCTCAGCCACGACATGGTGGAGAGCGTGCGCCTGCAGGCCGCCGGCTGGGCGGTGCGCTGCCTGCCCGCCGAGGATGGCAGCGCCGAGGCCAACCCGCCCGCCATGCCCGAATTCCTCCGCCGCGATGAACGCTGGGGGGCGGGCAACATGCAATATTGGCAGCTTCTGGGCCTGCCCAACTTCACCCTCCTCGGCCGGCTGCAATTGCTCCAGGCGATCCTGCTGTTCGCCGGCGCGCCGCTTTACGTGGCGGCCCTGCTGCTCGCCCTGGCCAATGGCCTGACAGGCGCGGGCGCCGAGACGCCGATGGGCGCGGTGGCGCTGGCGGTCGCCGCCCATGCGCTGGCCTATTTCGCCCCAAAACTCGCGGGCTATGCGCAGGCGCTGATCGCCCGCCGCGTCGCCGCCACCTATGGCGGGCGGGGCGCCTTCGCGCGGGGCGCGCTGGCCGAATTCGCCTTCATGCTGGCCTTCGAGCCGCTATCCAACCTGAACAAGGCGATGTTCCTGGCCCGGCTGGCCTTCGGGGCCCGCGCTGGCTGGGCGCCGCAGAACCGCGCCGATCGCGGCATCGCCTGGGCGGATGCCACCCGGTTGCTGTGGCCGCACACGCTGGCCGGGATCGGCCTGACCCTTGGTTTCGCCGCCATCTCCTGGGCCGCGCTGCTGATCGCGCTGCCCTTCACCTTCGGCATGGTGCTGGCCGTGCCACTATGTGTGCTGTCGGCCGATCCGGCGCTCTCCCGCCGCATGGTCGCGGCTGGCCTGTGTGCCGTGCCGGAGGAACTCAGCGCACAAAATCCCGAAACGCCTCCCGCAGCGCCGCGGCCCGCCCATCCCGTGTGACCTCCCACAGCGGATTGTCCACCGCGAGCCGCGCCCCGCCATCGCGCGTCACGCCACGGATCGTGGCCGTCGGCACCGCCCGGCTCTCGGCGCCGAACAGCGCCAGCGGCAGGCGCACGAAGATGCCGCGGTCGAAGCTGCCCTCGCCGAAGCGGCTGAAGGGCACGTCGGTGAAGGTGGCGAAGCCGCCCACCTCGATCCCGCTCTCAAACCGACGGCTGAGCTCGATCGTGGCGCCCCAATCCCCCGCCAGATAACGCCCCGCCCGCACCACGCCCGACAGGTTCCACCAGGGCAGGTCGGCATAGACCGAGACATGCCCGGTGGTGACGCGATAGTCCCGCAGGCCCAGAAGCTGGTCGAAATCCCGCTGCGCCACCTGCGCCAGATCGATGCCGAGCCCATAGGGCTTCTGCGCCGGCCGCCACAGCAATTCGCCCGAGGCGCCGGCAAACATCGGCTCCAGATAGCCCACCGTCGCCCGGCCGAACCAATCGGGCGCCAGGCCGCGGATCACCTCGCCATACAAAGCGGGGAGCGCGGTCTCGCCCGCGGCGGCATAGCGCCCGACCTCGCTCCGCACGCGCGGCAACTGCGAATCGGATGGCGGCGCGCCGTCCAGATTGCCCGCCAGCGTGCGCGACAGGCTGCCGGCCAGCGCGAAACCCTGCCCCATCTCCGCCCGAGCCCCCGCCACCGCCGCCGCTTCCCAGCGCAGCGTGCGGGAGGGATCGCCCAGCAGCGTCCGCAGCCGCGGCGCCACGCCCCAGCTCACGCCCCGATCACCGGCCAGCCGCGCGAATTCATCGGCGCCGGCCGGGGAAAGCATGGCGGTGGCCAGCACCTCCTCGGCGCTGCCATGGCCGCGCGCGGCGGCTTCCAGCGCGGCGCGTGGCAGCATCAGCCGCGCCACCTCCACCCCCGCCTGCCGCCAGGACAGGACCAGCATCTCCACGCCCGCTGGCAGATGCGGCTGCACGGCGCGCAGGCTGCGCGCGGTTGCCTCGGCCAGCGTGCGCGCCGTGCCGCCCGCGACCGCCATCCACAGCTCCGCCCCGCGCAGCTCGACCGCCACCGCCCGAAAGCCCGCCGCCGCCAGGGAAGCGCGCATCGAGACCTCGGGCGTTGGCGGCGGCGCTACCGGCCGGGCGCCGAGCGCCGGCAGGGGGCGGCGGAAATCCTCGGGCGGGCGCGCTGGATCCATGCGCGCCGTCAGCCGCAGCAGCAGGTCCGTGCCATGCACCCAATGCATTCCGGCATCCCACCAGGGCCCCTGCCATTGCAGGCCGACATTCACCGGGGATGCCGCCCGCCCGCGCAAGCCGGTGGTGCGCGCGGGCCAGCCGCCCCGCTCATCGCGCAGCCCATCCGAACTCAGCTCGATCTTGGCGCGCAGCCCCTCGATCGCGCCGACCGGGCCGGGCAGCGGCGGCAGGGAATATTCGATCCCCGCGAACAGGCCCGCCTCCATCCCGCGGAAGAAGGGAAACACATTCACGCTGCCGCCCTGACCCACGTCGCGCGGCCGCGCCGCCGCCCGCTCGCTCAGCAGCCGCAGCGGATTGGCCACCTGCCCGCCCGTGGCCAGGCGCCCCCACCCCAGGCCCGCCGTGACATCCACATCACCCCAGCGCTTGGAGGCCACCAGATACTCACCGCCATAGATCGCGGTGCCCGCAAAATCCTGCAGCCCGAGCGCCAAGGCCGGCCGCACCTCGCCCTCCTCCCACAGGCGCAACTTCACATCGAAGCCCCGGTCGCTGGTCATGCCGGCGCCATCGGTGCCATCCAGCCGCTCAGCCAGGCGAAACGTCGCCTCCAGAAAAGGCAGGGCCTGGAAATTCAACACATGGAAGCGCCGCTGATGCCGCACCACGGACCCGGCCTCCAACACCCCATCGGGACGGAACCGCGCATTGCGCATCTCCATCAAACCAACGCCGCCATAATTGCCGCCCGTCCCCGGCACCTCGTCGGCCCGGGCCGGGATCGGCGCGAGAAGCGCGAGGAGGGCGAGGGCTGGCCAGGGGGCCTTGCCCCCTGGACCCCCACCGGGGAGCCTGAGGCTCCCCGGACCCCACCATCCATATCCACCGCCAGGGGGAGGTGCTGTCTGAATAAATAATCTGGCACCGAGGATAATTATTCTGGCAGGGATGCGGGACATCGCGGGCTGTTTGGGGCCATCATGGGATGGCGAGCCGCCTCAACGATCGGTCCGTCCAGGTCGCAGGCGGGGGCGTCTGGCGGGCGCCGCCTTGGCCGAGCGGGGATATCTGTGGCCGGCGCCGGCATTGGTCCTCCGCTCTTTCTTGCCTGCAAGCCGAGGATAGGAGGGGCCGGGACGGGCGTCGAGCCCAATCCCACCGGCAAACCTCGGCCCCATCGTGGCGCGAGGCGATCAGCGCGGGCTTCCTGTCTTCCACGCTGCCGGGCCGAGCCGAAACGGCGCCGATGGCATCTTCCCCACCCTGGCCAACGAAGCAGACCACGCCGAGCCCCTCGCCAGCACCGCTTGCCACCCTGAGGCCCTGCATGGCCGGCGGCGCCGCGCCGAGGAAGGTCGAGATGCCGCACCGGCGGAAGCTGCGGAGGCTGGTGCGGATGATCGTGGCGAGCGTGCCGCGCATCGTCCGACTGCCCGCGTCACTTCACATAGGGTGTGACCACCAGTTCGGCCGTGCCATTCCACACATTGGTGGCGCCGCCCGCGTCGCGATCGGCGTTCAGCAGTTGCAGGCCGCCGGCTTCCAGCGAAGGCGGAACCAAGAGATGCGTCGGCATCACGCCGAGCGGTTCGCCATTGTCCTGGTTGAAGTTCATCATCGCGGCGCGCGCGGCGGCGTAGTTGGTGGCGTTCAGCGTTGCCTTGCTGGCGAAAGCAAGCTGCCACATGCCGAAGCCCGCATTGCAGCGGGCGCGCACCCCGTAGAAGAAGCTGCCACTGAAGAATACCCGGTCATCGTTCGGTTGGTCCACCCGCTCGATTTGGTAGGGAAGACGGTTCTGGAAGATGAGCGGCTTCAGCGCTTGCGAGCAATCCAGCAGGAACCAGGCCGGGCCGGCGCCATCCTGCATGTTGCTGACCGAAACCGGGGCTTCGCCACCCGCGCCGCCGACCGGATGATCGGTGTCGAAGAAGTTCTGACCATCGTAGCACAGGCTGGCGAAGCCTTGCTTCAGCAGGCCGAGCGTCAGCTTGTCCGGGTGGCGGGCAGCGTCGGCGCCCATCTTCTCGAACAGCGGGGCATAGACCCCGTAATTGTCATCCTCGATGGCGGTTCGGCGAACCTCCACCGTCGCCTCGAACTCCAGGTTGCGGAGCTTGTAGCCCTCGACCATCAGCCCGCTGATGATGCGGCTTCCGACCCACTCCCGGATTGCCGGCATCGATGCCAGCCACCCATAGTTTTCCTCGGCGGCGGTGCTGGGCACCACCATGGCCACCTTCCGATAGTGGCTCGGCGCCAGTGCCAACGCGCGGTTGAACAGCGTGTTGAAGTTCTTCTGCATCAGCGCCATGGTTTCGGCGTTCGGCGTCATCGTCTCAGCCCCCGTATTTCTTGATGTCTTCGGCACTCAGGCCGAGGGTGATGGCCACCTGGTCCATCACTGGCGCGCGGTCCGTATCGACCATGCTGCGCCCCGGGAAAGCCGGCTTCTCGATCATGTCGAAGAAGCCCTTCACCTGCGGCCCCGTCTTTTCGACGAAGGCGGCGAAGGCCGGGGCATTCTCGCTGCACAGCGCAACGCCCCACTCCCGCATCCACGGCATGATCTTCTTGTCGCGGATGGCGTCGTCAACGGCCCGCTCGGCATCGCGCGCGGCGACGCCCTTGAAGGCTTGGTTGCGTTCCACCACCGCGCGCTCGAACATTTCCATGGGCACGAAGCGGGCCGGGTCGGGCGTGTTCTTCGCGGTCGCCATCTCTCGGACGGCGGCAAGGATGTCTTCGGCGGTGGATGTCGGGGGCAGCTTCAGCAGCTCCCGCAACTCCATCATGAGCTTCTCGGGGTCCATCGGGGTTCCTGCGGCGTTGAGGGCCGTGAGCTGCGCCAGGTTCGGCGTGTTCGTGAGGGCGGCGCTAATCAGGACCGTTACCTCGCCGCCCGGCGCGTGCATCAACTCTGGCGAGATGAAGCGGTATTCCCGCGCGGCGATGCGGGCGCGGCCCTGCGGGGTCCATTCAACGCGGCCCCAGATGCCATCGGGACGGGCCTCCAAGGCGACGATCCATCCGGCCGCTGGCGCGTCCGCGCCGCTTTTGCGTGCCAGGTTGGTGCCGTGGTTGTAGTCCACCGGCAAATGGCCACGCACCGCATAGCGCAATGACAGATCGATGATCGCCTGCGGGCTCTTCACACTGAAGCGCCGGCCATCGCGCCCCGTCACGTCGCCATCCGGCAGCAGATGCACCCAGTCCGGCACGGTGCCGGCGAGCGGCATGTCGGGACCGGGCTGGGGGATTTTGTCGCTCATGCGCCAACCCTCATGCGCCGCGCCGCGCGGGGCTTCCCCGTCATCCCGGCAAGCTGAAGGTGGCGGTGAACGCAGCTTTCGCCGATGCCGAGCGTTGCGGCGATTTTGCTATAACTGAAGCCGGCATCCCGATAGACCTTGATCCGCCAGACCTTCGCGAGCGGCACCTTGATGTCTTCGCCGCCACGCCACGCGGCGAGGCCCTTGGCGACCGCTGGCCCGAACTCCTGCGCGATCTTGGTGGCTTCGCTGCTGGAACGGGGGATTGGCACCCGCTGACCGCCATAGGCTTCGATGAGCTTCAGCAACATGTCGGCCGAGCCAACCGCCGCAAGAAGCTCGTTCATCTCGGCCGGAACGGGGAGGCGGACGGGGCGATCCATACGCCCCTCATACGGGGTGAGGTTTGCGGGTATCACGCCCCCGGATTGGGGGGGTAAAGAGCGCACGCCGCGCGTTGAAGCGGGCAAGCGGTTTTCCGGGCCGCTGGCGGCTTCGGCGGCTTGGCCGCTATACCACACCCAAAGGGGCGCTTGAGCCTGCTCTTAGTGTGCTCTTAGCGCTCTTATTCGGGTGTTGCGGGGGCGCGTGGCGTGGCGCTGGCGGTGCGGGGCTTGGTGCGCTACCACGGCGGCGCCGGAGGACTGCGGACGCCTGCATGGAATGCCTCCCGCCATGGCCGGCGGCGATCGCCGCGCCATCACTCGCCCGACTTGGCGCTTACGGCAGGCCGGCGCGACCGCTTTAGCGCGTGCCGCGCCGTCTCCTGGTTCATGAAGCGATACAACGCCGATCGCGAGGGAACGCGATCGGCCGGGAAGGCGGCGCGCAGCCCGGCGAGGATGGCGTCCCCGTTCTGGCGCCCGATCCGGTCCAGGACGAAGGCGCGCACCGCCGCATCCTGCGCCACCCTGCCGCGCCCGGCGGCGCGCGACTTCAGGAAGAAGGCGCGGATCTTCGCCTCGCCCCAGGCGGCACCGCCGAAGCGCGCCGCGAGGGCAGCCGCGAGAGCCGAGTAGGTGAGTGAAGGCGGCTGCCCTTCGAGGAAGGCCGCAATCTCCGCCCGGTTCGGCCCTCGCGACGCCATCAGGCCACCTTCGGCGTCGCTTCGCGGCGCGCGCACATGGCGCGCAACGCGATCAGCACCTTCGGCGCCTTCTCGGCCGGCAGGAAGCGCAGGGCCGAGATGCCCCAATGCTTGGCGAGCCATTTGCCGAGCGTGGCATCGGTGCCCTCGCCGGCCGTGAACTCGGCCCACATGCGGCGGATCGCGGCGACCTGGCCGGGTGTGGCCATGCCGGCACGCCGCCCGAAATTGGTCGCCGCGCTGTCACTCTGGAAGCCCAGCGCGGCGAAGGCTTCCATCAACTGGTGGAAGCCGGCGGCGGTCAGGTCGCTGGCGCTTTCGACGCCCGCCACCCGAAGCAGGAGCAAGCGGTAATCCGCATCCTCCATATGCAGCCGGTGCTTGGCGACATGCACCAAGGCCACCTTCTTAGCGGGCAGCTTGGCCGCTTTCCGGGCCATCACTGGTGCCCCCTCGCGCTGTCCAACCGGAGCTTCGCCAACTCGGCCTGGACATCCACGATGGCGTCGGCGATGTCCTGCGCGATGTCGGTGAACAGCATCTCGAGGCCATCGCGCCCGGCCACATCCAGGTCGTCCGCCTGACCGATCAGCCCGGCGAGGCTGTAAAGCTTGTCGGCTGCCTGTTCGAGCTTTTCGAGACCCTCGGGCCGGATGGTCTTCAGAAGGTAGGTCATGACGCCACTCCCTGGCCCAGCATGGCAACGCGGAAATGCGAGGCGGCGGGCGCCTTGCCCGGCCCCGCCAGCTTGCGCGCGCTGTCGATCACGCGCGCGAGATTGTGCAGCCCGCCGCGCCCGGCCCCGACCTTGGCCACGGCATCGGCCGCGCCCGCATCGGTCAGGCCAAGGGCGCGCGACAGTGCGGCGAAGTCTTCCGCCAATAGCGGCCCGGTCTCGGCCATGTAGAGCCGGCCGCGCAGCGGTTCATGGTGCTTCGCCCGGCGGCCGACCTTGCCGTTGATGCGCGCGGCCAGGTCGGACGTGCCGACCATGACAATCCCGCGCCGCAAGCCGCGCCCGCGCATGTCATCCGACAGGTTGCGCAGCCCATCCAGCAAGGCGTCGCTCATGCATTGCGCTTCGTCCAGAACCAGCACGCCACCACGACGCCAGCCGGCGATGGCGTGGGCCACCGCGTCATACACGTCGGCCGCGCCCATATTGCTATCGACGCAAGCGCCGAGCGTGCGGCCGATCCGAAGAAGGCCGGGCTGCAAGCCGTTCGCCGCCCCGATCATCATGACATAGTGCGCCGTCTCGCCGGCCTCATCCAAGGCTTCCACGATGGCGCGCGCCGCCGTGGTTTTGCCGATGCCGCTCGGCCCGGTGACGAGGCCAATCTGGCCGCTCTTCCGGCAGGTATCCACCGCCGCCGACAAGGTGGCGGCGCTTCGGATTGGCCAGATGCCGTCCGGCATGGCCGCATTGCCCGCCGAAGGCGGGGCAGTAAGATTGAGGATGTCGGTCATGGGGTCCTTTCCCGTGATCGATGTTTGCCGGGGAACACCCCCGGCGGGCGAAGGGCGGGGGGGCGTTGCTGCGCCCTCCCGTCCGATCTCTGGCATCGGCTCAGCCGGCACGGCGATAAGCCTCGGCAAGGGCCTGCTGCGCCGCAAACGCTTCGTCGGCGCGGCGCTTTTCCTCGGCCTGCCGGCGATGCGGCACCGGCGCCACCGGGCATGTCTCCGCCGCTTCGCGCAACACCGGATGCAGCGTGGCGACGGCAGCCGGCGCGGGCGGCGCCACCTTCGGCAGGGCTGCAACGGCGGCGTTGCGCATCGCGGGCAGGTTCACCTTGGCGGCGCCGCGCGCCGTGTCCTTCGCAGCCATGGCGGCACCGCGCCGGCCGCGCGAATGGGCCTTGGCGCCTTCGCGATCGTTGAAGGCGAACACCGGCACCACTTCGGCGACAAGCAAGGGTTCATCCTTGTCGGTCAGCACCACCACCCGATCGGGGGCCAGGATCGGCAGGCGAACGCGCACCCGTTCCCCGACCATTGTGGTCAGCTTGCGCCCGTGATCGTGGAAGGCGCGGCCGGCAATCTGAAGCTCCCCGCCCGGTTGCACGACCCGCCATTCATCCGGCCCGAAGCAAAGCGAGAATTCGCCGGGGTCCATCACAATGGCGCGCCAGCCCTCGGCGCAAGCCGCCGCGAACGCTTCATCGGGCGAGCGGCCCTTGAGGTGGCTCTTCTTTCCTTGCGACTTCGCATTGTACAAAGCGATCTGTTCCTGAAAGCAGGCGATGATTGCCGCTTCGTCGCCCTGCATTGGTTCCGGCGCGCGGCCCTGGTTTTGGGTCTTCTTCGCCATGCGATTGCCGCCGATATACCCGGCATAGACGGGTTCTACGGATCGCGTGAGGATCGAAAAGGCGCCCTCAATCACCTTCGATTGCGGGTTGTAGGGCCGGCTCGTGATATTGCCGCAGCCATCGGCCGAGGCTTCGCCGTGCATCTGGCGAACCAGGCCAACCAGATGCGGCAGGTCATCGGCGGCGAGGCCCGCCTTGAACTCGCCGCCATTGTCCATGTAGAG
>Ga0247843_1001843_pt1 | contig 40988 bp, 37 predicted proteins | sample LaCruzMarch2017__FD_192420 | JGI IMG/M metagenome (GOLD analysis project Ga0247843, IMG submission 192420) | Freshwater microbial communities from meromictic Lake La Cruz, Castile-La Mancha, Spain - LaCruzMarch2017_8m | ecosystem: Environmental > Aquatic > Freshwater > Lake | place: Spain...
CGCCCTCAAGAAGCGGCCTAGGAGCCCGATCAGCAAAACAACCGGGGGTGACAAAATCCTTGGAGAATTAAGGTGACCGAATCGCTGGCGAATCTCACCTCTTCTTTAACGGCTGTGGGTCTCCAGCGATTTTGCGAATTACCTCAATATTAATGCGACTTTGTGTATTTGTGGTGAGGGAATTAGGCGAATTTACCTGGTAGCCTCAAAAGCCCGCACTCTGACAATATCGTTGTCACCACAGCTCATAAATAATGCACTTTTTCGGCAAAGGCCGCCAGCCCCTGGATCGCCGCTCTGATCTGCTTGGCCACGTGCTCATTTTGCAGCTTGCCGTCGCTGCCAAAGGCCTCATGGGCCTTCGGGCACACCACCATGTCGGGCATCACCCAGCTGCGCAGATTTGCGAGTACGGTGCGCAGGTGGATCTGGCCGCGCGCGGCGCCGAACATTCCAGGGGAGGCGCCGAGCATTACCACGATTTTCCCGTCCCAGAGGGACTTGGGTGGCCGGCTGGCCCAGTCGATCGCGTTTTTGATCACGGGAGAGTAGGAGGCGTTGTATTCGGGGGAGGCAATAACCACGATTGGCGACTCCTCAAGTGCGGTACGAAAGTCGAGCACCGCCTTCGGTAGAGCGCTTTTTTCCAGGTCCTGGTTCATCAAGGGCAGCTCGAGGGCACCGTAAAGCCGGGATTGAAACGAATCGGCTGGCATCGCCGCGAGGAAGTTCTCAAGAAGCTTCAAATTCCAGGAATCCGCACGTAAACTACCACAGAGACCGAGCACAGAATATTTAGCCGACATGGGAGCAATGTAGCGCAAATATGGCCGAACGTACTTTGAATTTAAACCAACAGATCGCCTTGCTCCCCGCAGCCATTCCTGACACGGTGCTGGATTTTTTGGAGGACTTTAACCTCTCCACCGCTCTAAGCACGGAGTCGGCTCGTAACGCCTTCGATCCGGACTATCTTAAAACCCAAACCGCGGCCGTATCGAGCGAGCTTGAAAAAATCCGAAGCGAAATGGGCGCGCTCAAACTTCTTCAAGTGGAGCAGGCCGGACGAGAGATCCCCGGCGGCTTTCTTCTTAAGCTCACGTTCGAAAAAGGGGTACGTGGAATAGGGTTGCTCACCAAGCTTAAAGAACGCACCATCCTGCGTGTGCTCGTGCAGCCAGGCGAGTATAGCGACGTTACGCTGAAAGAAATGCTGAAGAACCCGCCCGCTCTTTAGGAGTTTTCCCAAACGGGAATCAGAGCAAGATCGGCAGGCGGAGCATGCTCCCAAAGCGCCAGCAGAAAACCTCCGCCGCCAGAGCCCGTAGGCTTCCAGGCCTTCGCGCCTGCCGCCTTCAGCTTGCCAGCTTCCGCGCTCGACGCACCGAGCCCCCACTCGTCAAAACAGGAGCCCGCCAGCGTGATGGCTCCTGCAAGCTCCTCGAGCCGGTCGGCCTGCTCAGAAAGGAGCGCGCTTTTCACGATCTTTACGCTCTTCTGCATGCGTTCGTCGAGGTCTTTGCGATTCGCGGCCTCCACCTTTTCCACGCATTCCTTCGTGGCCGAACGCCGGCCCGTATCAAACAGGTACAGTAGCGGCTTCCAGGCCATGCGAAGATCCTGTGGTGGAGAGCTCTTTACATAGCGGATCGGCGCGCTTGAGAGCACGCAGGCCACGTCGATGCCACTCGAGTTTCCATGAAAGAGATTCTCGATCTCGAGCGCGAGCGCGAATGGCTGCGAAATCTTGGCGCCTTCGGCTGAAAGAAAACGCACGACGGCGACGGCGAGCGCGGCCGAGCTGCCGAGGCCCGCTTTCACGGGAATATCGCTTTTCAGGCGAATAGAATACCCGCGGTGCGGAAGGTCGTAGCCGGTGAGGTCGAGTGCCTTATTGAGCGAGTCGCGGAAGGGCGCAGCGAAAGCTCCCGCCTTCACGTGAAACTTGCCGTCCGGGGATGGCTCCCATTCGAGGTCGAGGCCGCGCGAGCGTAGTGGAAGCACGAGCGCCTCTCCTCCGCGCACTACGCTGTGTTCGCCTGCCAGAATGCACTTTCCATGAGAGCGCACGTGGCCGGAAGCGCTGCTGGTGCCACTCACGCGGGACTCTCCAGCACCTGCACGCCGGGAATCGCCTCGAGCTCACTGCGGAACATCGCCTTTTCGCTCTCGGGCACGAGCAGGTGCACATTCGGGCCCGCGTCTACGGTGGCGATCGGGCCGTGGCCTTTTTTCTCCCAGCGGTCTTCCGACCAGCGCAGCACGGTCATTGAGAGAGGAGACAAGTAGAAGAAAGGCACGTCGGAGGTGTGGAAGAGCGAATGCATGTCCCAAAGCTCGGCCCAGGAGATCTCGCTGGTCATGCGGTAGTCGCCGTTTGCGAGCGCGGCCTTGAGCGCCGTGATGCGTTGCTGAGCGCGTAGGGGGCGTCCTTCAAAAAGCGGGCTCGATTGCACGCGCTTATGGGCCTCCGAGCTCGAGATCTTTTTGTAACCGGTATCGAGCACCGCCACGAGGTCAACGAGGGCCGGAAGCTTGCTCGGCACCGTGCCGATCTTCGAGCCTTCCCAGGCACACCAAGGGCCAAAGAACGAGCGGCAGCTGGAGCCAGAGCCCGTGCGGCTGATCATCGCCTGGTTTTCCAGCGGAAGGGGGGCGGTGCCCTTGAGCGAAGCGAAAGCCTGGCAGGCCGCCATCGTGAGCGCGGCAAAGCTCGAAGCCGAGCTCGCGAGGCCGGCGTCGGAGGGAAAATTATTGCCTGAGCGCACCACGAACGCGCCGCTTACTTCCTGCTCTTTTTTGATGCGGGTGAAAAAATCGAGGAAGCGTTTCGCGCTTTCCGCACGCAGAGGCGTTGAACCCGCCAGGAGCTCCCAGCGGTCTTCGCTTTCTGTGGAGTTTTCAATCTCGACCGAGGTGCGGAACGCGGAGATGGTCATGGAAAGGCTGGGATTGGTGGCTAAGTTTCCGGCACCAGAATCCAGCTTTCCCATGTACTTGATCAGCGCGATGTTCGAAGGGGCCGAGGCTTTCCAAAGCATATAGAACTCCTATACCGGGAAGTTTCCCATCGGGGCCAGGGAATAATCCCGCGCCCAGTTCTCAAGGTTCGAGCCCGTATGCGCCACCAGCAGCACATCTGAGCCCATTGCGCCGCATCCTTTGCTGCCGAGCACGTGTTTGTGGCCCTCGAGTGCTCGCAGGGCATCAGCGCTATGGCTTGCAAGAAGACCGAGGCTGGCGAGAGCGTTCCCGTAGGCCTGTAGTGCTTGCGCCAGGCAGGTAAAATCACCGCGGCGAAAAGAATCTACGGTCGATCGCGCCAGCTCGCGCAGTTTCGCCATTGGCAGCGTGGGTGGGCGCATGTGTTCGTGGGTGGCGAGCTTTTTGCCGGTGTGAAACAGCGAGAATATGCCGTTCGTGTGGCACGCGGGAAGCTCATCACAAGTGCGCTGCGCGAAATTCACGGTGAGAAAAAAATGGGAAGTGCGGTTCACGCCAAAGGCCTGCGTGAAAATATCGGCGCCGCTTCCCGGAAAACGGCGCGAACTCTGCCAGGCGTTCCAGGCGAATGTCTGCCGTTCGTTCGCGTTCGCGGGCGGCTCCTTGCCAGCGAACCAGGCGGCGAGAAACTCAGCCCCTGAGCCGCCGAACCCCCCTTTGCCTTCGTGAGGATCCTGAAAGCCGATCGCCACTTTCGCGGGGAACTCTTTCAGCCACAGGCCGGCGGGGCTATCGGGGTGGAAAGACGTTCCCGACACGCCATAGGTCGAGCGGAAAAGGGGAGGGTGTGCGAGCAGAAGCGCGTCTACGTCGCCACGGTCGAGTACCGCGTATTCGCCCACGAGGAAAGTCTTGCTCGGGAAAGAAAACGACTTCACTGCGACTGCTTGAAGCCCCGGAGTATGTCCAGCAGCTCTCTCGCCCGGCTCATCGTAATGGTCTTCTCGATCTTGAGGGCACCGAGCAGTTTTTCGCGAAGTAAGGCCATTTCACTGGGTTGGGCACCTGCCGCGATCGCCAGGTTGGTGGCGTGCAGGCTCATATGCCCTTTCACGATGCCCACCGTCGACAGTGCACGGAGGGCACCGAGGTTCTGCACGAGACCTACTGCTGCCACTATACGAGAGAGCTCGTGCGAGTGCTTCACTCCTAGGATGCGCAGGCAAACCTGGGCGGTTGGATGCAGCTTGGTCACTCCGCCCACTGTTCCTACGACAAGCGGCGCTTCGAAGCGCCCTACCAATACGGAGCCTTCCATGCGCCATTTCGTTACGGGCTGGTATTTCCCGCTGCGTGCGCAGTAGGCGTGCACTCCGGCTTCCACCGCGCGCCAGTCGTTGCCGGTCGCGATCAGCACGGGGTCGATACCGTTCATCACGCCTTTGTTGTGCGTGGCCGCGCGGTAGGGATCGGTTTCGGCAAAGATCGAGGCCTCCTCGATGCCGCGGCCTACGTCCGGATCGATGCCAGGAATGCGCACTTCAGCACGAGTGAGGAACGTGTCCACAAGGTTTGAGAGGATGCAGAGGCCTATCTTCTCGCCTGTCCAAGCTGCCAGAAAGGGCTTAAGTGCTTCGCAAACCTGGTTAATGAGGTTGGCACCCATGGCGTCGCACGGATCCATGTGCACGTGGAGCACGAGCATCTCGCCGCCATCGTCGCGGGAAAGGCGGCGCACTTGCAGGCTCTTCACTCCGCCGCCACGGTTTACGAGGCCTGGCACCACGGAATTGGCGATCGCGATCAGCTCGGCCTCTCGGTCGCGCAGCACTTTAAGCACGTGGTCGGAGCAATCGACGCGGGGAAACTGGATCTGGCCGATGATGGTGCGGCCGCTGGTCGAGGTCACGATCTCGCCGCCCACGTGGGTGCGGATCCACTTGGCGGTGGCGCTGCAAGCGGCTACGACGCTCGTTTCCTCGATTGCCATCGGGATCGGAATGTCGCGGCCGTCGATGCGGAAATAGGCGGCGAGGCCGAGCGGAAGAGAAAAGCTGCCGATCAGGTTCTCAATGAAGTGCTCAGCTAAATCGAGGTCAAAGGGCGCGGTTCCATCGAGCACGTCGAGGTCTTCGTCGGACAAATGGCTCATCGTCTTGAGGCGGTCGAGCCGCTCGCTGCGCGAGAGCTTGGAGAATCCCTGGAAAAGCAGCTCTAGATTTTCTGCCATTGGTTTGTTCCCTTTCGCAGGCTCTCGGGCGCCGCATTGCCGGAGCAAAACAGCGCCATCTTCATCTCAAATTCCATGCTTTGCATCCACGCATCGAGTTTACTCTCGCCGTTTAATGCGGCTTCAAGCGCGGGCTTGGCAAAGCCAACTTTTTGCGCGCCCATCGCAATGGCTTTCGCGCCATCGAGGCCGGAGCGGATTCCGCCACTCGCCCAGATCTCGGCTTTGGTCTTGAGGCCAGCGCAGTTCTCGAGGCTCGCGACCGTGCCGATTCCCCAGTCTTTGAAGGTTCGCGCGGCGATCTTTTGCGCGCTCTCGGCCGGTGCACGCCCGCCCTCGATGCGGCCCCAGTGGGTTCCGCCGTAGCCTGAGAGATCAATGGCTGCGAGGCCGATTTTCGAAACGCGCTTCAACGTAGCCTTCGAAAAACCGCAGCCGGTTTCTTTGAGGATCACGGGCACAGGGCTCAGCTTGCAGATTTTTTCGAGAGCCTTGAGGCCGCCGCGGAACTCTGGCGTGCCTTCGGGCTGCAGGCATTCCTGCACCGGATTGGTGTGGATAATGAGCGCTCCGGCTTCGAGCGCATCCACCAGCGCGAGCACCTTGCTGGCCTTGTTCACGATGAGCTGGGAGAGGCCGAGGTTTGAGAAGAAGAAACCATTCGGCGCAAGACGCCGCAGGCGTTTCCACTCTCCGCTGGCTCCGGGATCAGTGAGCTCGCGGCGCTGGGAGCCGAGGCCCATCGGCCAGCGGCGCAGGCTTGCCACACGCGCGAGGGTGAGGTTCAGCGCTTCGCCGTTAGCGTGCCCTGCTGTCATCGAGCTCACGAAAAACGGGCTCGCGGCTTTGTAACCGAAAAATTTTGTCTCGAGCGAGACTTCGGAAAAATTAAGCTCGGGCAGGGCTTCGTGTTCCAGCTGGATGCGGTCGAAACCAGACATGCCCATCGCTTCCATGGAAGGATCGAGGGCGAGCCGCAAATGGTCGGCTTTTCGGGTTTCGAAATGCGTTGTATTCACGTCTCTAACTTACAGAGTTTGTTTGGTTTTGTCGAGTTGAATGCTTGCCTGCGCGGGGCTCGGGCGCTAACTTGGAAACATGCGTAAATCGCAGATTCTTTGGGGCTTTTTCGGCGCATGCCTTGCTCTTTCTTTTCTGCTCGCGACCGCTGGAGTATTTACTTTCCTCTGGGTGTTTCCGCTCGACGCTGCCGGGCTGCCGCTCTGGATGCTGATCTGCGCGCTCGACGTTGCCATCGCGATCTCTGGCTTCGCAGCCGCGCCCAAGGCAAGGCTCTTTCTATGGTGCACGGGGCTCGTGTTGTTCACATCCAGGCAGGGAGTTCCGCATGTGGGGCTCGCGCTCGTGGCCGGCAGCGCGCTTCTTTGGGTGCTGTCGCGCCGCCGGGGGCCGGAGCTGGTCGCAGTTCTCGCCGGCACGGCGGCCGTGCTCTTTTTGTTCGGACACGATTCGCGCCTGCTGAATCCCGCAATGGTGGAGAGGCTCGAGAACGTGCGCTTCTCTTTCCATCTTGTTTCGGCGTTCGCGCTGTTTCGAATGCTGTCGTGGGGAATTTCGGTGCGGGCGAGGGGAGAGCGGCCCTCGTTTTTCGACACCATGGAATATTTCCTCGCGCCGAGCTTCTGGCTGAGCCCGATGCACGCTGCGCACCTGGTATTTGATCACATGCAGCCGGCCCCCGCCTCCCGTACCAGGCTGGAATGCGCGGGCTGGATAGCGCGGGGGTTTCTGCATGCTCTCTTTTTCACATGGCTCTCCACGCTCGCCGTGCCCCGACTCCAGGAACGTTTTGCTGGCGGGATCTCTTCATTTTCCTGGTGGGAGTGGCTTCTTCTTGGGCCGCTACTTTTTGCGCTCGCATACCTCGAGAAATCGCGCGTATCTTATCTGGTGGCCGGCTGCCTTTCGCTCTCCGGGCGCGACGTGACGCCCGACTTCCGCTCGCCCTGGCTCGCTCGCTCGCTCCCGGAATACTGGCGGCGCTTTCATTTCTGGGTTTGGGAATTTTATGTAGATTTTATTTATATGCCGCTTTCTGCGATGCTGCGGGATTGGCTTTCCCCGCGCGCCGCCTCATACTGGGCGCTGTTTCTCACTTTTTCTATTGGCACCAGCCTGATCCACTGGGTTCATTACCCCGCGCCCTTTACGGCGGCGCTGCTGCTTGGCTGCCTGTTCGGCCTGCTCACCGTGCTCCACGGGCTGGCTGGGCCTCGGTTTGCTCGGTCGCCGCTTGGAATACCCCTCACCTGGCTTTCGGTGTTTTTCCTCTACGGATTGGCCTATCCGGTGTATGGCTTGGGCTGGGGCCTCTCAGAACTTTGGCTTTTCCTGGGGAAATAGAATGAAGCTCACCGAGATCAAAGGCCGCGACGCCGCCGACTTCCTGCACCGGGTAACGGCCGGTACCGTGAAATCCCTGAAAGAGGGCGAGGGCCGCCCTGGGCTCCTGCTCACCGGGCAGTCCAAGATGATTGCGCAGTTCGAGCTGCTGAAATTGGCTGGCGACCGTTTTCTTTTGGCTTCGCCCGCGGCCTGCACCGACGCTTTGCGGAACGGCCTTGAAGCGCTTCATTTTTCCGAAAGCCTCGATTTTTTTCCTCTGGACCGAACACTCGGGTTACGCCCCTGCTCCGGGGCGCAGCGCGTGGAAGGGGAGAGTTTTGGTTTTTATCGTCAGGGTGAGGAGCTTTCCTGGAACTGCGCCGTACCTGGTTTCAGCTTCGCCACCGGCACGGAAGGTATTCCGGCCGAGTTTCATTTCGCGCGGATCGGAGCGCTCTATCCCTGGACCTCCGACTGGACCGACGCCACCCCCGCTTTGGAGGCAGGCATGCTGCCAATGATCGATCGCTTCAAGGGCTGCTATCCGGGCCAGGAAGTGGTCGAGCTTTCGCTGAACGTGGGGCACCCGGTTCGGGTTCTGGTGGCGGTGGAGTGCGGGGCGGCGATCGGGGAAAAATTGGACTGGAATGGTACTGAGGTGCCCGCCACCTCGCGTGCCGAGCGCGAAGGGAAACATCGCGCGTTGGTCAGAGTGCCCTGGAAGTTAAAAGATTTTCTTCCTGCGGGCTTCACACGCTTGAAAGCGCACTGGTAGACTTTCCCCACACCTGAGGAATCACCATGCCGCAAGTAACCGTGAAGAGAGAGATCGCCGGAGAGAAGAAGAAAGTCTACGCCGCCGTGAAGAAGTATCTCGAGGGCCGAGATACGCTCAAGAAGCTCGGCGCCGACATGAACTGGGACGACAAAGCGTGTAACGCGGAAATCGAAGCCTCGAACTTCTCGGGCCGCCTCAATGTTTCGGAAGGTAAAGCCAAGTGCGTGGTCGAGATCTCTATTAAACTTCCGCTGTTACTCACCCCCTTTAAGGGGAAGGTTGAGGACGAGTTGAACAAGCATCTGGGTAGAGTAGAGGTTTAAGTCGCGTCCTAAATGTTCGAAAATGAGGCAGAGCTATGCGTCTTTTACTAGTTTCTCTTTTGTTGGGTATTTCCACGAATGTTTTTGCCGAGACCGTAAGGCTCAAAATCGGGATTGATTATAGTGAGTGTGAAGGAACTGGCCAGAACCAATATTGCAGAGTGCCGGAACCCGAACTTCAGCCAGTGGAGCTTGCTCTCGATGCCGAAGGGCTCGGGGAGTGGGTTACCAAAGTAAAAAGAGAAGACGTAGTGATTACGACAAGGGTGCAAACTTGTGTCGGCAGATGCGGTGCAAAGGTTCAATTTTTGGTGCTTCAGGAAGAACAGCGGCCTTACAGCAATAAAGTTCGAAAGCTCATGGAATTGTGGACTGATTCTCTGCATCAGTTAAACCGAGTTAGCGTGGACGGATTTGAAGTAGAATTTGCGGGCGGCTCGATCGCCCCATCGATCCTTCTAGGCCCTGCCGATTGACCTAACTGCTAGTTAAAAAAAGCCGCAACCTCGAAAGGTTGCGGCTTTTTGTTTATCCAGTTTCGCAGCCCGTTTTAACGCAGCTGCGACACGCGAAAGACCCTGACACTAATTCATCTGCACCGACTTCAAGTGCAGCAGGTCCATCGCGTTCAGGTCGAGGTTCTTCACTGTCGGCGACACGAGCACGTTCAGCGCATCGATGAAGAGAGGGATCATCACAGCGTCGGTCTCGGTGAGCATCACCTGGGCCTTCTTGTAGAGGGCGAGGCGCTTCGGCATCGAACTTTCGCCGGCGGCCTGCTCTACCAGTTTATCGTATTCCTTGTTCTTCCATTGGGTGTGGTTGTTGCCGGAAGAAGAAGTGAAAAGGTTCAGGAAGTTATCCGGATCCGGATAGTCCGCTCCCCAGCCGAGGCGGAACATCGCCGGAACGTCTGCTTTAAGTCTGTTGAGGTAAACCTTCCAGTCTTCGTTCTGGGCCTTCAAATCTACACCGAGATTCTTCTTCCACATCGACTGCAGGCGCTCGGCGATCATCTTGTGGTCGTCGCGCGTGTCGAACATGAAGGTTACGGAAGGAAAGCCTTTACCTTCAGGATACCCGGCCTCCGCCATCAGCTTCTTGGCCTTTGCTACGTCGAAGTCGAGGCCCACTTTGGGCTCATAGCCAGGCATTCCTTTGGGCACCCAGCTGGTGGTCGGAATCTGCCCGCCCTTGAGGAGCGACGTGATCTGCGAGCGGTCAATTGCGTGGGCGAAAGCGCGTCGAACTCTAACATCATCAAAGGGTTTCTTGGTGATATTGAAACCATAATAGTAGCCGCGCAGGAACGGGCCATTGCGGTAAGCGGGGCTCGCGCGCAGCCGCTCGATTTCGACTGGGGGAAGGCGGGCTACGTAGTGGAGCTTGCCGCTTTCGAACATGTTAATCGCGGTCGTATCTTCGCTCACGATGTAAGCGTTGATCGTGTCGAGTTTAGGTCGCCCGCCGTAGTACTTGTCGTTCGCGCTCATGGTTACGCGCGAATCGTGGCGCCACTCGGTGAGGGTGAAGGGGCCAACCGTTACCAGGTTGCCGGCTTCTGTCCACTTCTTGCCAAACTTCTCGATCAGGTCTTTGCGGATCGGGTAGGTAACGGTGAAGGTGGGGATGGTCGGGAAATAAGAAGCACGCTTGTTGAGTGTGATCTGAAACGTTTTAGCATCAACAGCTTTGATGCCAAGTTTCGAGGAATCGGTGAGCTTGCCCTCGTTGTATTCCTTGGCGCCGGCTACGTCGAAAAGAAAGTAGGCGTACTCGCTCGCCGTCTTCGGATTGAGCGCGCGTTCCCAGGAATCCCAGAAGTGCTGGGCGGTCAGCGGAGTGCCGTCGCTCCATTTCACGTCTTTTTTCAGCGTGTAGGTATAAGTGAGTCCGTCTTTCGAAGCGCTCCATTTTTCCGCGAGGGCGGGCTTTGGCTGCAGTTTGTTGTCGTAGCCGGCGAGCCCTTCCATGATGTTGTGGAGAATCCCGATCGACACGTTATCGGTCGCGAGGCTCCAGTCGAGCGTAGGCGGCTCGCTCTGGATGCGCATGTTGAATTCCTGTTTCGCCGCAAATGCTTGCGGTGAAACTGTTAAAGCAAGAAGCAGTAAAAGTAATTTCACGTAGGTACTCCTGTTAGTGGACCCGAATCGACTCCCACTGTCAGCTTTGGGTCAAGAAATTGATATTGCAAAAAGGCTTGCAATGCGAAAAATATTTTGTAGGCTACCATGTAAGGGGATGTCAGAGCTGTATGGTTGTTTGCCCGCGAATGGATGCGCAGGCTACAGGCTGACGGTGGGGGAAATGATGGGCAACAAGTTATTCGCAGAAGTGACCGAGCTCACGGGCTTGCCGGAAGAGCTGATCGGCAAGGACTTCAAGGCGCTGCTGGAGCGCAAGGGCGTAGCGCCCGAGTCGCTCACGATGCAAAGCCTGCGCGAAGTGTTGGCCGATTACCTCACGCAGATCAACGAAGAGATCAATGCATCGGCCGATGGAATTTCGCCGGGCACAGCGCTGCGCGGGAAACTCAGCTAGGTAGAGATTACCTGGCACTGGTGTCGCCGCGCCACCTCCGGCTCTCTAAGGCCATCAGACTCGGTTCCGTTCTCGCCTAAAGCTTATTTGGCGAGGCATGGAATTTGCGTTTCGCCGTTTCCAAAAGGACCCCGCCACCTTTTTCCTTCGGAGCCCCCGATGAACGTTTCCCTTTTTTTTGCCGTATCGTTTTCACTTCTTTCCGTTGCGCCCGCAGTGGCTGCTGATGAGCCTAAAGAAGTAGTCTGCTACTGCTCAATTTATGACCGCGACGAAACCTATGAGAGGGATGGCCATACGTTCGAGGGAGACTACCATGATCTCGGCGCGATCTATTTCATGGCCACCAGAGCCAACTACAAAGCTCTGTCGACACAGGTTTGCATCAAGCGGGCGCGTGAAGAGCTCGACCAGGATGGCTTTGATTTTTCTAAGCCACTGGTCGGAAGCTGTTCCTTTACAAAGAAACGTATGCGCTTTTGAGCCATTGCTGGGGAGGCGTCGAATTGCCGCTTTACTCCGATATCGATAGGCTTGGCTCTGCGAATGAATCGGGCAAGCTCGCCGCGTGCATTGCTGCCTCAGGCCAGTAGTCCTTAAACCACTTCCTCAGTTCACCTAAATCTTCAAAGGTGAACACGGTGGCGCGGCCCTTTGAGCTTCCTTTAACTCCTGCGATATACCACGCGAGGTGTTTCTTGGCCTGCACGAGGGCGAAGCGCGGGTTCATGTGCTCTTCGATCAGGTCGAGGTGCCGCTCGATCACGCGGAATTTGTAAGAGTGCTGGGTATCTTTGCTGAGGGTCTCGAACTCGCGGTCGAAAACCCACGGCTTCCCCAAGGCGCCGCGGCCGATCATTACAGTTTTGCAGCCGGTCTCCTGGATCATGCGGAGCGCGTCGTCCCAGCACTTCACGTCGCCATTACCGGTAATCGGAATTTTTACGGCTTCCACGACGAGGCGGATGATCTCCCAGGGGGCTTTGCCCGTGTAAAGCTGGGAGCGCGTGCGTGGGTGCACAGCGATCGAGTTCACGCCCTCGGCTTCGGCGATTTGCGCGATGCGGGGCGCGTTGATGGTCGCATCGTCCCAGCCGCCGCGGATTTTGATGGTAAAGGGAACCTTGATGGCAGAGCGGATTTTCCGAAACACTTCACCAGCAAAAACCTCGTCACGCATGAGCGCAGAGCCCGCGCCTGTTTTCGTGATCTTGGGAACCGGGCAGCCCATATTGAGGTCGATGATGTCGGCGCCCTGGTCTTCGAGGATCTTGGCCGCGATGGCGAGCGCGTCGGCCTCGCCACCGAAGATCTGCATCGCGATCGGCTTTTCGCCTGGCAGGTAGCCGGCCATATCGAAGGTTCGCTCATTACCGTGTACGAGGGCCTTGGCGCTAATCTCTTCTGAAGTGGTCAGGGATGAGCCCAATTCCTTGCAGATGAGGCGAAAAGGGATATTGCTCACGCCAGCCATGGGTGCCAGGCGACAGGGCCCAAAGAGTGGGATGTCTCCAATTTGCATGAGGGGGCGCAGAGAGGGGGGGAATTCTAGTTTCACCGTCGCAAATTAATCTATGATTATGCTTGGTGTCAAATTTCATACAGGGCTTATACTTAAAAATAGCTTCAGGTCGTGGTTGACCTTTCCGATACGAAAACAAGATCTTAACGAACCGAGGGAAGACGATGAGCGAGAACAGCAGCGACAGGCCTTCGATGTATATCCCCAACCCGATCGTAATCGAACAAACCCCCCGAGGCGAGCGCCAGTACGACATCTACTCCCGCTTGATGCTCGACCGGATCATCTTCCTCGGCACGGAAGTGAACGATACCGTGGCCAACCTTCTCATCGCGCAGATGCTCTTCCTCGAAAGCAACGACCCTGAAAAAGACATCCACTTCTATATCAACAGCCCGGGTGGCTCGGTGAGCGCCGGCCTCGCAATCTACGACGTGATGAAGTTCGTAAAATGCGATGTGAACACGTATTGCCTCGGCCTCGCCGCCTCGATGGGAGCTTTCCTTCTCTCGGCCGGCACCAAGGGCAAGCGCTTCGCGCTTCCGAACGCGCGGATCATGATTCACCAGCCTCTGGGCGGTGCTCGTGGCCAGGCGACCGATATCGAAATCCAGGCCAAAGAGATCCTTTATCTGAAAAAGCGCCTTACCGAGATGCTCGCCGAACACTGCGGCCAGCCGATCGACAAAGTGGCCAACGACGCCGAACGCGACTACTACATGAGCTCGGAAGAGGCCTCCAAGTACGGCCTCGTCGACAAAGTTCTCAAGCGTCACTCGGCACTGGATAAGGAGAAGCTATGAACAAGACCACCGGCAGCAATACGGGAACTCTGTATTGTTCGTTTTGCGGCAAGAGCCAGCGCGAAGTTAAGAAGCTTATCGCGGGCCCGAGCGTATATATCTGCGACGAGTGTATCGATCTCTGTAACGACATCATCCACGAGGACTCCTCCAAAGATGCTGGCGCCACTGCTAAGAAGGGCAGCCTTGAATCGCTTCCGAAGCCCGAAGAAATCAAGAAGCACCTCGACGAGTACGTGATCGGCCAGGAGCGCGCCAAAAAGGTTCTCTCCGTAGCGGTTTACAACCACTACAAGCGCATCATGAATTCGGGCGGCAAAACGGCCGGCGGCATTGAACTACAGAAGTCGAACATCATGCTGATCGGACCGACCGGTTCGGGTAAAACCCTTCTCGCACAGACCCTCGCCAAGATGCTCAACGTGCCCTTTGCCGTAGCCGACGCCACCACCCTCACTGAGGCTGGTTACGTGGGTGAGGACGTAGAGAACATCATCCTGAACCTCCTGCAGAACTGTGACTTCGACGTGCAGCGCGCCCAGAAGGGCATCGTGTACATCGACGAGGTCGACAAGATTTCTCGCAAGAGCGAGAACCCAAGCATTACTCGCGACGTATCGGGAGAGGGCGTGCAACAAGCACTCCTCAAGATTATCGAGGGAACGGTAGCGAACGTTCCGCCCAAAGGCGGCCGTAAGCATCCCCAGCAGGAGTTCATCCAGGTCGACACCTCGAACATCCTCTTCATCTGCGGTGGTGCCTTCGTGGGCTTGCAGCAGGCGATCACGAATCGCGTAGGCAAGGGTGGCCTCGGCCTCGGCGCCGACATCAAAGCCAAAGCAAAGCTGACTCACAACGAGGCGATGAAAGGCATCGAGCCTGAAGACCTCGTGAAATACGGACTCATTCCTGAGTTCGTGGGCCGCTTGCCCGTAGTGGCCGCGCTCGAAGAGCTCGACGAAAGAGCGCTCGTGGAAATTCTCACCAAGCCCAAGAACGCGCTCATCAAGCAGTACCAGGCGCTCTTCGCCATGGACAACGTGCAGCTCGAGTTCGACGACCAAGCCATCGCTGCGATTGCCCACGAAGCCATCCATCGCAAGACGGGTGCCCGCGGCCTTCGCTCTGTGATCGAGCAGCACATGCTCGATGTGATGTACGAGATCCCCGGCGCCAAGAACGTGAAGGCCTGCCGCGTAACCAAGGACACGATCGTGAAGCACGAGCGTCCTGAGCTGGTCTACGCGGAACCTACCACGATGAAGGCCACCGAGAAGAAGGAAGCTAGCGAAGAGGAAGAGATCGCTTAGTCCCCATTACTTTTTGGTTTCGCAGATGCGTTATCCGGAGGATCAGTCCTTCGGCTAAAACAAAAAAGCCAGGGCGCCAAACTTTTTTGGCCCTGGCTTTTTTGTCGCTCGCTGGGCTTACTTTTCAAAAGAGCTCGAGTTCCAAGGCCGGCCATTGTAGTAGAAAAATAGCTGGAGATTCTCACTTTTCTCCCCTTGCTCGGCGGTGGCGATTTCGTAGCGGCTCACGTACGCATTCTTGCGCGCAATGATGGGAATCGCCACCGAGCCTTCGGTGTCCCGAAGCATTCCGAGTTGCACGCAGGCCTTTGAGGCGGCATAGGTGAATCCCCCTTTTTCCTCTTCCCGGTAGAAAATGTATTGGCCTTGATTAGTGCAGGAAAGGGCGTCTTTCAGGGAGAGCGAGAAGGTCTGCGTGCCCTGGTCGTCAGCGAGGATGAAGCTGCCTTCATCGCCTCGCACTTCCATAGTTAGGCTGGCTTTTTCGGACGCCTTTCGTCCGATCAAACGGAGGAATATGGGATCGAAAGATTCATAAATCCCGTTCTCAATCCTTAAGGTCTGCTTAGCGCTGCCTTGAAAAAGCACGAGCAGTTGGTCGATGTCGGTCAGTTTCTCCGCTCCGTAAGGATCGGAGAGGCGATCGCCGAAATTCTCGGCCATAATCGTGCCTGGCACGTGACCGTTGCCGAAGGCGTGGCCAATTTCGTGAATCAAAATTGCTTCGAGGCGCCGTGACGTCCAGACGAAGTTCTTCTCAATGGCAGTTTGTGCAGCGACCCAGATTAGTCCTTTTTTCCACAGGAAGCTCTCTTGGCCGTAGCTGCCCGCCATAGCATAAGGGTCTTTATAACTTCTTCGCACGTACTCCACGCGCTGATCAGTGGCTCCAAAGTAAACGCGCAGATCGGTGTTTTTCTCGCACTTTTCCACGAGACGAAGTTTCTCCGAAGGGCGTGGCGCGATTTTGTCCCAGCTGTGATTAAAGACACCTCGTTCGTCGATGTAGTGAACCCATTTCTGAAAAGCAGCTCGAATGAGGGCTTCCGCCTCAGGCTTGGTTAAAAGAGCTTGCGGCCCATTTTCCTGAGGGGAAAATTGAAATTTCGGATCGATAATTGCGCAGGCGTTGATTACCCGATTCTGCTGAAGGAACCAGGCAGAAGCCGGACGCTTACTGCGCTCGGTGCCGCCTCCGTGGCTCTCGTTTCCATTGCGGGCATCGCTCACTGACGACAAGGTTAGCCCGAGCGTGAGCAGAAGTGCGGTGAGGCTAAACGAGGCGATTTTCATGGCACTCTTACCAAAGCAAGCCATGGGCCGGGACGCCCGGGCTGGGGAAGATTTAATGTTCCATAAATTCAGTTTGTTGAGGGCGATGGGGGCATTCATAACGGGATCTCCTTGTAGAAGTTTTGTTCACTTGTTGAGCGGGAAATTACCGGAGCAAAGCACTTCCCGGTACAAGATAATAATTAAAAAACCGCATTAAAATTAAGTTCAGCTCTGAGAAGAACGATAAGCTACTAGAATGCCTCCAGTTTCTGTGTTCGATTTTGCCGAATATAAAGCCTTTATTAAGGCCTGGATCGCTGTGCGCCCGGGGAAAGGGCGAGGGGAGAAATCGAGGATGGCCGAAAGCATTCGCTGCCATTCGGCATACGTGAGCCAGGTGCTCGAAGGCAGCGCGCAACTAAGCCCGGAGCAGGCGATCTCTCTCGGAGAGCACATGGGCCTCGGGGCGCAGGAAAGTCGCTTCCTGCTGCTGTTGGTGCAACGTGAGCGGGCCGGATCCAAGCCGCTCAAGAAGCATTTCGAGTTGCAGATTCAGGAGATCCTCGAGGCCCGCACCCTGCTCCGTAACCGGATCGAAGCCACGAAGGCCATCGAGGCCAAAGACCAGGCCACATACTACTCATCTTATTTATACGGCAGCGTGCACATGGCCATTTCCCTTCCAGGATTTCAAACCAAGCAAGCTTTGCAGCAGTGGCTGAAGGTACCATTGGCCCGCGTTTCAGAAGTTCTAGCGTTCCTATGCGAGGTGGGCCTCGCGATCGAGGAGGGCGGGCGCTTCCGCCCAGGGCAGGCGAGCATCTACTTGCCGGAAAATTCTCCGCTCGTGGGGCAGCACCACGGCAACTGGCGCGGGCAGGCTTTGCGATCCCTCGATGCGCCTCACCTGCAGGATCTGCACTATTCGTCTGTGGCCACGCTAAGTGAGAAAGACCTGCCGAAGATCCGCGCCGTGCTGGTGAAGGCGATCGAGGAGACGAGGGCAGTGATCCGCGCCAGCAGCGAGGAAGACACCGTTTTCTCCTATGGCATAGACTTATTTCGCGTCGGCGGCTGATCGGGCTGGGGCGAAGTCACGAGGCGCTTAAAGCCATGCTTTAGAAACGAGAAAGGCCGCGGAAGAGTCCGCGGCCTCGCTTTCTTACAAATTAGAATTACTTCGTAACCCGAAACACGTTCGAGGCCGGGCCCGACCTGTGGAAGCTCTCGATCAGCCAGTCGTAGGTGCCGTCGTCGCTTTCGAGGCCCTCAAAGGCGCCAGCGCCAACATAAATCACGCCGCCCGTTTGCGAAACAGTATCGCCACGGTTGATCGTGAACTCGCGCACGTTATTGAGAGAGCCATCTTCATTCTTGGTAACAGGGTGCCCGGCCAGGTAGGCCTTGTAAGGAAGCTCACAGGTGGTGCCGTCCGTAGTCCAGGCGAACTCGTAGGTTTTGCCACCAGATACGTCTACGGTCGCGCAGGAGCCAGGGGTCACCAGGCGGATACGGCAGCCGCCAGTAGTATGATCGTCCGCGACGGGAGCGCGGCAGCCTGTCTGGCCTTGGCCGCCTCCGCCGGCTTTTTTGTCGTCGTCTTTGCCGCTGCAGGCCGCGAGAGAAACCGCGAGGCCGAGAACCAGGAATGCACTTTTCATAAAACCCTCCGAAAAAATGGGATCCTAAATTTGAAAGGCAGGAGTAAGCCGGGTGACCAACCTTGTCAACCGCCCAGAAGAGGGAAGCCTTGACTTTAACGCCCTGTTCGACCTAAATTCGCCAGAGGTTCCCAAGACTTTCAGGAGAATTTCAATGGCTCGCGTCACCGTAGAAGACTGCCTTCGTTTCGTAACCAACCGTTACGAGCTCGTTCACCTCTGCACCAAGCGCACCCGCCAGCTTTTCCGCGGCGCCGATCGCCTGGTTCAGTGCAAGAACAACGAAGTGGTAACGGCTCTCCGTGAGATCGCGAGCGGCAAAGTGCGCTTCAACATGCCCCCGCTTTCTGCCGCTGAGCCAGCTGCCTCCGAGCCGAATCCCACTCTTACTCAGTGATTCGTTTTCTCCTTCTCGCCATCCTCGTTTGCACGGCCACGCCCGCGATTTGCGCGGACTCCAAAAAAACGGCCGCGAAGGAAAGCGCAGTGCCTTACCTCGGCCCGGGCTCCGACAAACTCAGCCCCGAGGAATACGAACGCGTTTACAAAAACTATATCCAGACCTCCGTGCTGCTGGGCTATCCCTTCCTGAAGGAAAGCCTGCCAGCCTGTGATCAGGCGTTGAGCACGATCTTTCGCAGCGCGGGCCTGTTTGGCTACCCCGTTCCGCCCGACGCCCAGCGCGTGCAGCGGTCCACTAAAAACATCGGCGCGCAGAAGGTGGAAACCTTCGAGAGCGCAGGCGTGATCATCCAGGTGGCGAGAAGCGCCAAGACCGGAGGGCTGGAAAAGCTCGTGCTCGTGAACTCGGCCTCGACCAACGCCACGCGTCGCCTATCAGGCTTTGCTAAGAGCGAGCTCCTGAGTTTAGAAAAGGATCCGGTCACCGGCCTCGAGAAAGTGCGCGGGATCCCGGTCGGCTTTCCGCATCCGTTTCTGGGCTCCGAAGGACAGGGGCTTTTTGTGAAAGTGCTGCAGTTTAACGGTAAACTCGAGGGCTGCCAGCCGCTCGATTTCGTGGACAATAGTTGGGTCGGCGGCTTTGACCTCACCGACGCCCGCTGCACCGAGCTTCAGGCTAGTGCCGAAAAAGTGTGGAACGAGCAGCTGAGCCCGGACGACTTTTCCAAAGCCGAGCTCAAACGCATGAAGGATATCGCTCTCAAAAGCGCGCTGGCCAAGGGCACCAAGGAACCCGAAGCGGGCGCCCTGATCGAGAAGCATTTCCAACCGCCCTTTACTAACGAGATCAACGTGGTGGGTTCCGCCATGCGCAACCTCGCGCAATGCAATCTGCTGGCGCTTGGACGCGCGGGTAAGGCTAAGCAGGCGATCGGCTCGAGCCCGGGCACCAATGCTCCCGGCGACCAAGGCAGCGGCGCCGGGTCGGCGAAGTAGCAAGGCGGCAGCGTTGCCGCAGTCCCTGGAATTTCGTGCCTTTTCCGTTGCGCGCAGAATCAGGGTCGATTACATCCAAGGCGTCGTTAAGAACCCCCTTTCTAGCCTCTGGAGACCCAATGAAATCCTTCCTCGTGCTCGCCGCTCTCGGCTTTTCCCTTCCCGTATTCGCCGCTCTCAATCCGGTCGGTGATTTTGCCTTCGCCCACAGTATCGCGTTCTTCGCCTACGACGAGCAAGGCTGCAAAGAAGCCGAAGGCCAATGGGATGGTGACATTTGCCTCTTCGACGCAGAAGACTCCGTTTCCGTGACGGGCGGAGAAATGGGCTCGTTCAACGTGAGAGTAAGCACCGTAGCCACTAACGCCCATACCTGCGACTTCGACGGAAAAGGTGAAATGGTGTCGGCGAATCAGCTCAAGGCGACAGCCCCGAGCGAAGTATATATTCCTGGTGAGAACGGGAAAGACGGCCGCTTTGAATCCGCGACCTGCGAAGTGAGTGTGACTTTCCTCGATGGCAATTCCGTTAAAGTAGAAAGCGGCGAGACCTGCAGCTACTTCTGCGGCGCCCGCGCGCACCTCGATATCGAAAAAGCCGTTCGTAAATAACACATTGCCTTGCAGGCGAGGAGAAAAGCCCCGGTGCCGGCTCCTCGGCCGCTGTTAACCTCTGGATGTTTAGCTTTGACGCTGGCCCGATCCTTGAAGTGCCAGACCTGACCCGACCTGAACTGACCCGACACCAACGGAGACTCGACGATGAAGACCCTGATTTCGACCGCTACCATGGCCCTGCTTCTTTCATCCAATGCCCAAGCTAGCGTTGGTGCCGGAATGTTTGTTTATGAGCACGATGTGGCCTTTGGTGGCGGCTTTACCCGCAAGAGCTGTGTGCGTGAACGCGGCCGCTGGGTGCGCGGCGCCTGCATTTTCCAGGCCGCGGATTCCGTGGAAATCTCCCAAACCGAAGCAGACTTCGAGGTTAAGGTAAACACGATCCGCACGAACGGCCGTGATTGCCAATTCACGGGAGCCGCAAAAGCGGTGTCGGCCACCGAGCTGCTCGCATCCACCGAATCCGAGCTCTGGGTAGCTGGCAACGACGGCGAGGAAATCGAAATCGTACCGGCTGTATGTGAGCTGAAGATCACCTTCCTCGATGCTGATACTCTCAAAGTGGAAAAAGTCGACGCACAAAAATGCGCCTCTGTTTGTGGTACGAGCCTCATCGGGCTCGACGTACCGCGCGCTGTGCGCACCTCTCGCTGATCAGAGGTTCTGCAGGAGCTGCAAGATATCGTCTTTGGTGAGGTCGGCCGAGGTATCGCTGTCAGACAGGATGCCTTCGGCCAGGCTGCGCTTTTTCTTCTGCAGCAGGAGGATTTTGTCTTCCACGGAATTGCGCGCCACGAGGCGGTGGATGAACACGGGATTGAGCTGCCCAATACGGTGCGCGCGGTCGGCTGCCTGGTCTTCGGCGGCAGGGTTCCACCAGGGGTCGAGGATATAGATATGGTCGGCGGCTGTGAGCGTGATGCCCACACCTCCCGCCTTGAGGCTGAGCAGCATCACGGGCGGGCCGTCTTCCTTCTGGAAGCTCGACACCACCTCGTCGCGGTTGCGGGTGGAACCGTCGAGGCGGGAGAACACGATGTTCTTCTCTTTCAGGCGCAGCTCGACGAGGTCGAGCAGGGAAGTCCACTGGGAGAAAATCAGCGCGCGGTGGCCGAGGTCGAGGCTTTCTTCGAGCGATTCCATGAGCAGCAGTAGCTTCGCAGATCCGAAGGACGCTTCGACGCCGGAGCCGGGCACGAGGAAGGGGTGGCAGCAGGCCTGGCGAAGGCGCAGCAACATTTCCAGCGCGGCGAATACGGAAGAGCCGGTTTCGAGTTTGTTCAGCACTTCCTGCCGGGAGCTCGCGAGGATCGCCTTGTAAACATGGCTTTCCTCTTCCGACAGATCGCAGTGGAGCACGACTTCCGTGCGGGGCGGGAGCTCAGGGGCGACTTCGGTTTTTTTACGGCGCAGGAGGAAAGGGCGGATCCGTTGGCGGAGCTTGTCGATCTTGCGGGGGTTGCCGCTTTTCATTGCGTCGCCAAAGCGCTGCAGGAATTCAGAACGTTTCCACAGTAATCCTGGGTTCAGGAACTGGAACTGCGACCAGAGGTCATCGAGACGGTTCTCGACCGGTGTGCCGGAGAGCGCGATGCGGAATTTCCCGCGAAGGCGGTGGGCGGCTTTGGCGATCTGGGAGTCAGGGTTCTTGATCACCTGGGTTTCGTCGAGAATCACGGTGTCCCATTCGACGGCGGCGAGTTTGTCCTGATCGATGCGGAGGATGCCATAGGACGTAAGCACGATGCCGTCGACTAATTCGCGGCCGCCGCCGTGGTAGAGCGTGGTTTTGAGTCCGGGGCGGAAGGTTTCGATCTGGTCGGCCCAGCTCTGCAGCACGGAGGTGGGGCAAACGATCAGGGTGCGTCCCTGTATGCAGGCGATGCTCTGGAGGGTTTTACCCAAACCCATGTCGTCGGCCAGAAGAGCGCCCATGCCGGCTTCCCGCAAGAACAGAAGCCAGTCGATGCCTTTGCGCTGGTAGGGGCGCAGGTTGGCTTTGAGGTCGGCGGGGAGAGGGGCTCTGGGCAAGGATTCCGCGCCAAGAAGGCGGGCGCAGAGGGCCTTGATCCGGTCAGGCACGGCAACGCCTTCGTCTTCGCAAAGCTGCGCGAGGTCGGGCACGAGGTAGCGGGGGAGGCTCGTGTCGGAGTCGCTCGAGCGCGCGCCGAGGAGGGCTTCCACGCGGTCGGCGTATTTTAACAGCCAGTCGTGGGGGAGCGCGGCCCAGCCGCCGCCATTGAGCGGCACGAAGGAGCGGTTCTCTTTCCAGGCGTCGAGCACCTTCGCGGGGTCGACGGCGCCCGCGGAATCGGGGAGGTGAAAGGAGAGGCGGAAATTTTCGTCGTCCCAGCAGAAATCAGGGGAGAGATCACCTTGCACTGTAAAGGCGGAGAGGCCGTTGCCGGTGCAGTCCCAGTCGCGCACCTTGCTCACGAAGAGCAGCGCCGATTCGTCCTCGAATACGCTTTGGCGGCAAACCTGGAGCTGGAGGTCCTGGTGGAGGCGCTTGAGTAATTTCTCTTCTAGCGGCAAATCGCGCTCAGGCACCACGTCGTCGTGCAGGCTTACAAGCTTATCGCCCTGCACTTCGGCCACGCTCGGGTTGCCATACACGAGAGTTGCGTAGGCGGAGAGGCGCGATCCGCTTTCGGCCTGCAGATGAAGCACGATGCGCGGCTCATAGCGCGAAACTTTCGGCAGGCGTTTTGTCTCCACGTTCACCACGAGCTTGCTCTCGAGGCTTGGCAGCACCTCGGAGGCAAAGGCGGCAAACTCGCTCGGCTCGTAAACGCGAAACCCGGCGCGCTCCTTACTCGTGAGCGCGGGCTCGCGCACGGCCTTCAGTGTGCGGCCGCAGAGCGCGGCGCCGTTCTTGAAGAGCTGCGTTACAGAGCCATCGGCGTGCCAGTCGAGGCGGATTCCCTTGGCGCCTTCGTCGGTAACCTTGGCCTGCGGGGTTACGGTCTGGGCCGAGATATCGACTGGCTCGTCGCCGTAGAGCACACGCGTGCAGCCCTGAAGGGAGGCCAAAAGCCGTGTGAGCGTATAGCGATCGAGCGGGTTCTGGTAGGAGCCGCCCAAAACGTGGTCGACGGCGAAGTCTTCTTTGCCGGCCATCGGGCTCGGGCCATCGGCGAGCCGCCCGCTCTGGAGGCCCCCGACGAGGCTCACAAGGCTCGTATTGTGGAGGCGCTCGGGTTTTTTTCCGCCCACGAGGAAGCGGTCGAAGTAGAGGTAGCCCGACTGCGGAAAGAAACGATACTCGAGCTGCACGACGACGCCCTTTTTTACGCTAGGGCTGTCGGGCTTTTTGGTGAGGTCGTCGCGGTAAGCAAGGAAGGCCGCGATCGAGTGCGTGCAGGGATCATTGCGGTCGCCGCAGTCGCAGTGCCAGTCGTTCTCGGCGGGCCAGAGCGTGATCTTGGGGCTCACGGGGGGCTTATGGTAGCGGAGCAATACTTCGGTCGGGCTCGCGCTCTCGAGGTAGAAGGTGCCGTCTTTCGCCAAAGAAACGCCGCGCGACCAGACGCCGGGGAGGGCGGCCTTTTGCAATGCGAGCTGCAGCGGGGAAAGATTTGGTTTCGACATTTCGCCCCTACAATAGCACGGCGCGTTCGTTTGGTGTTGGGGAAACTCTGTCAAGCAACTAAATCAAAGAATTGGCGAGAGTGGAAATGGCTGAATTTCGCCAGATCGTACGGGGGACTTTTCGTCCCGCGCTTAACGCGAGAAGGCGCTCTGGCCTTCCTTGATCAGCTCACCATTGAGGTACACGCGGTAATAGATCGGACAGTGCGCGGCGATCATCGCCGATACGCCGCAGTCTTCGGTCTGGGAACTCACCACCGCATCGATCGCGATGTGCGCGTCCACGACGCCTTCGAAAAAGTAGTCGATCGTTACCGAGTCAAAGGTAGCAGGCTTGCCATCTCGTTTGGGGGCGTCGGCCTCCATGGTGAATTTTGTGGGGCTCTGCCGGTGTTTACGGAGGCGCGCGGCCACGTCGACACCGGTGCAGCCGCAGATCGAAGCAAGGAGAAGTTGTTTGGGGGAGAGGGCCTGGCCTTCTCCAAAGGGGGGTGGGGCGTCCATCACGGAGCTATGCTCGCCGCTCGACGCCTCAAAACGCATTTTACCTTGCCAGGTTGTCAGGATTTTCATGGAGGGTCGATTTGGCCGCCGCCACTATCGCGGCCGGCACCACCGCTGTCGCGGCCATCGGTGGGTCTTTCATCGCCGGGTCTTTCGTCGGTGCCTTCTTCTCCAGCTCCGCCGCTATCGCGGGCTTCCGGCTCCTGCGTTACGCCGTGCCTGCATCCTTCGGGGCGTTCGTCGCAAGGGGTGGTAGGGCGAGCGTAGGCCGGGATGGTGAGCAGTATGGCGGCAAGAATAAACAGGATTTTCATGCACGATAAATAGCAAAAACGGTGCCTGCGCAAGAGTTTGGATTCACTGGCCTGTTTCCGCGCGGAGACAGGGGTTGAACTAGGCGTTTGACCAGAGCGTAGGCAGAAATAGAAGTTGTTTAGGCTTTCTCTCGCCTCAAACAGCCACCAGATTCACCAGTTTTTTCGGCACGTAGATTTTCTTCTTGATCTCCTTGCCCTCGATGAACTTCTTCACTTCCTCGTGGGCGAGCGCGAGCGCAAATACGTCGGCTTCGGTGGCTGAAGTCGCGCAGGTAAACTCCCCGCGCAGCTTGCCGTTCACCTGGATCACGATCTTCATCTCGTCGTTCACGAGCCATTTTGGATCAGCCTTAGGCCAGGGAGCCTTCGTGATGCTCTCTTTGTGCCCGAGCTTTTCCCATAGCTCTTCGGCGATGTGCGGCGCGATCGGGGAAACGAGCACCAGGAACTTCTCCATCAGCTCGCGGTTATGTGCCTTGAGCGCGGTGAACTCGTTCACGCAGATCATGAACTGCGAGATGCAGGTATTGAAGCTCATATTCTCGATATCGCGGGTAACCTTCTCGATCGACTGGTGCAGCAGGCGCATCGCGGCCGGGGGAGCGGGATCGTCGGTCGCGTGGATCTTCTCCGCTGCGTCGTCGGCGCCGCCCGGCGACCCGTGGGTCCAGCGCCAGAGTTTCTGCAGGAAACGGAATACACCTTCGATTGAGGAAGTGTTCCACGGCTTGCTTTGCTCGAGTGGCCCGAGAAACATCTCGAACAAGCGCAGAGTATCGGCTCCGTACTCTTCGCAGACGGAATCGGGGTTCACTACATTGAAGAGGCTCTTGCTCATCTTCTCCACCGCGTGGCCGCAGCGGTAAACCTGGTGGCGATTTGCATCGAGGCCATAGCTTTCGGTGAGGAACTTGGCGTTCGCGAGCTCCGGCCGCCAGGCGCGGAAGCCGTCCATGTCGAGGATATCGTTGTCGACGAGCTCCACGTCTACGTGGATAGGCGTGGTGTCGTACTGGCTGAGAATTCCGGCGCTCACGAATGTATTGGGGTCGCTTTTCAGTCGATAAACTAGATTCGAGCGGCCCTGGATCATCCCCTGGTTCACGAGCTTTTTGAAAGGTTCGTCGATCGGCGAGGTGCCGATGTCATGCAGGAATTTACACCAGAAGCGGCTGTAGATAAGGTGACCCGTGGCGTGCTCGGTGCCGCCTACGTAAAGGTCGACCTGCTTCCAGTAGTTGGCTTCTTCCTGGCTCACGAGCGCAGTGGAATTTTGCGGATCCATGTAGCGCAGGTAGTAGGCGGAAGAGCCCGCAAAGCCCGGCATCGTCGACAACTCGAGCGGGTCGCCGGCGGAGGTTTTCCAGTTTTTCGCGCGACCGAGAGGGGGCTCTCCGGATTCGGTGGGCAGGTATTTGTCCACCTCAGGTAGCTTCACGGGGAGCTCAGCGTCGGTCACGATCCCTGGCAGGCCATTCCTGTAGTACACCGGGAAGGGCTCGCCCCAGTAGCGCTGGCGGGAAAAGATCGCGTCGCGCAGGCGATAGTTGGTTTTCCGGATGCCAAGCCCGCGCTTTTCGATTTCACTGTTGGCTTTATCGATCGCGGCGGGAGTGTCGAGACCATTGAGGAAATCGGAGTTCACGGATTTTCCGGTCTTGGTTTCAAAGGCGGCGTTTTGCACGTCGTCGCCGCCAGAAACCACTTCCAGTATAGGGAGCTTAAACTCGCGCGCGAAGGCGTGGTCGCGGGAATCATGCGCAGGAACGGCCATGATCGCGCCGGTGCCGTAGCCGCCCAATACGTAGTCACCGATCCAGATCGGGATCTCTTTTTTTGTGAAAGGATGGATAGCAAAGGCGCCGGTATCGACGCCGGTAACCTTATCCACTTCCGATTGGCGTTCTCGTTCCGTGCGTCCCTTGCAGTACTTAATGTAAGCGTCGACGTTAGGCTTCTGCGCGGCCGTGGTGAGCTTGTCGACCCATTCACTTTCTGGCGCGAGCACCATGAAGCTCACGCCGAAAATCGTGTCGGGGCGGGTGGTGAAGATCCGCAGCTGCTGGTTGCTTTGTCCCTTGAGCGCAAAATCCACTTCCGCGCCCACCGACTTTCCGATCCAGTTGCGCTGCATGTCTTTGACAGCTTCTGACCAGTCGAGCGTTTCCAGTCCCTGCAGCAGGCGCTCGGCGTAGGCTGAAATGCGCAGGCTCCACTGCTTCATCACGCGTTGCTCTACGGGGTGGCCACCGCGTACGGAGAGGCCGCCGGCGACCTCATCATTGGCGAGCACAGTGCCAAGCGCCGCGCACCAGTTCACGGGGAGGTCGGCCTGGTAGGCGATGCGGTACTTCTGAAGGATCTCTTCTTTTTTTGTGTCGTCCCAGGATTTCCACTCAGAGGCGGTGAAGTGATTTTCTTCTCCGCCGGCCGCCGAAATATTCATGTTGCCGTTTCTGGCGAAGTGCTGCACGAGGTTGTCGATGGGAAGCGCCTTGTTTGCGCCCGTGTCGTAGTAGTGCGTGAACATTTTCCCGAACGCCCACTGCGTCCACTTGTAAAAGGCGGGGTCCGAGGTGTTTACTTCCCGGTCCCAATCGAAGGAGAGACCGATGCGATCAAGCTGCTGCCGATAGGTGCCGATGTTTTTCTCGGTGGTGAGCGCTGGGTGCTGGCCGGTCTGGATCGCGTACTGCTCGGCGGGGAGGCCGAACGCGTCCCAGCCCATGGGGTGCAGCACATTGAACCCCTGGTGGCGCTTGTAGCGGGCGAGGATATCGCTCGCGATGTAGCCCAGAGGATGGCCCACGTGGAGACCGGCGCCCGAAGGGTAGGGGAACATGTCGAGCACGTAGTATTTCGGCTTCGATTTGTCCGTACCAGTTTTAAAGGTTTTACTCGCGGCCCAGGTGGACTGCCACTTTTTCTCGATGCGTTGCGGTTCGTAAGGCATGGGGGAAGGTTAACATTCTTGCGCGTTTGCGGTAAGTTCCTAGCCAATGAATCTACTGATGAATCCTTTGATTTCCGCTGATGAACTGAAAGACATTGGGCCCATGGTCAAAGAACTGCGCGTTCTCGACGCGCGCTTTCGCATGAATGACCCCGCTACCGCGGAGCGGCTCTACTTTGAGGGGCATATTCCGGGCGCGATCCGCGTTTCGGCCGAAACGGAGCTAGCCGGGATTAAAGGCCCCTTGACCGGCCGGCACCCTTTTCCGTCGCGGGAATCGTTGGTGGCCTTGTTTTCGCGGCTGGGGATCTCGCCTGAGACCACCGTCGTGGTTTACGACGATACCGACCACGCGGGTGCTGCGCGTTGCTGGTTCCTGCTGCGCTGGATGGGCTTTGCCAACGTGCGCGTGCTCGATGGCGGCCTCAAGGCTTGGGGCAAGCCGCTTGACAAGGGGGAGTCGCCCGTCGTGGAGCCGTCGGTATTTGTGGAGGCGCCGCCATTGGTGAGGATTTTTGGCAGGGAAGAGCTCCGCTCTCCCTTGGTGGACGCGCGCGCCCCTGAGCGTTATCGCGGCGAAGTGGAGCCGATCGATCCGGTGGCCGGGCATATTCCGGGCGCGCTGAATTTACCTTACTTAGGCCTGCTTGGGCCGGACGGGCGGTTTTTGCCGCCCGAACAGCTGCGGCAGAAGCTGCTCGGCGTTGGCGCGCGGCCCACGTTTTACTGCGGCTCGGGAATCACTGGCTGCGTGCCGGTGCTCGCGGCGGCTTCCCTAGGGCTGGAGGCCGCGCTTTACCCGGGGAGTTGGAGCGAATGGTGCCGGCAGCCGGACGCCGCCATTGAGCGCGGCTAAAGGGTTTTGCCCCGCGACCGCCAACCTACGATCCAGCGCGCAGTTTTTCGGGCAATGCCGTCGCCTTCGAGGTTATTGACCTGCACGTAGTCCTGCACCCGTAGATAGCCCTTTAAGCCGCTAACCAGCCGGGTAAAGGGCCGGCGGTCCCAAAATTTTTGTTCGGCGGGTTTGCCCTTGCCCGACCCCGTGATGGCCATGGCGATGCTGGCTGTGAGCGCGCGGATGAATTTTTTGTAAGTGGCCAGGCGGCCGAGCTGTACGTGCAGGTGAAGGTGATTCCCCACGTTGGCCAGCGAATGCACTTTGACCGAGTGCCTTTGCGCAAATTTGGCCACTAATTGTTTTATGCGCGCAGCGTGATGGGGCTGGCGGAACGACCAGGCGCCGCGGGCATGACTCGACCGTAAAGTAAGGTGGATAGACCGTGCCGTGCATAGGGGCCTTGCGCGCGCGCGGCCGCGCCGGGTGGCGTGAAACGAGCCACCATGGGCGCTGGGGTTTTTTTCCAGGTAAGTGTTTAATTTTTTGTCGCGGATTTTGGGGGCGGGCAAAGGCAGGCTCCTTAAGGTGAACGAAGGTATATCCGGAAACAAAAAATCAGGCAAGCTGAGATCTATTTTATTAAGATGTCCCCCATGCCCGCCGGCCACCGCGCGGCGCCGCTCTGCGGCAACGGCCAAACTGAAACTTGCTGACCTCAGTTCTTGACTATTTAGCCGTGTTTTCGTACCAAATTGAGGCACGTCCACGTACATCGTTCATCATTACAGAGGTTTCAGTCATGCCGGATAGCTTGCTCTATTCCCCCCTGATCGTTGGCCCCATTGCCCTTGTGATTGCATTGGCTCTTTACTTCCGCATCAAGGCGCTGCCTGACGGCAATGAAACGATGAATCGAATCGCGACCTATATCCGCGAGGGTTCCATGGCTTTCCTTTCCCGCGAATATAAAGTGCTCGGCGTTTACTCGGCCGTAGTCGCCGCGCTTCTCTGGTTCGCCCTGGGCGGAGTGTCCGCGGGCAGCTTCCTGCTCGGAGCTTTCCTCAGCTTGTTGGCAGGTTTCTTCGGCATGAAGGCCGCGACCTACGCCAACGTGCGTACAGCGCAGGCGGCTAGAGAAGGCTCCAAGCCCAACGCGTTGCTCACCGCTCTCGATGGCGGCGCCGTTATGGGCCTCGCAGTGGCCGGCCTTGGCTTGATTGGTCTTGGTGGTGTTTACCTTGTTTTCCGCGGAACCGAGATCGTGGGATCTGTGCTCCACTCCTTCGCTGTAGGCGCCTCAAGCATCGCGCTCTTCGCACGTATCGGTGGCGGTATCTATACCAAGGCCGCCGACGTGGGCGCCGACATCGCCGGTAAGGTGGTCGAGAATATTCCGGAAGATGACCCACGGAACCCAGGTGTGATCGCCGACAACGTGGGCGACAACGTTGGCGACGTGGCCGGCATGGGTGCCGACATTTATGAGTCGATGGTGGCTGCGATCGTAGCCGCAATGGCGATTGCGCTCACGTTACCGCAGTCTGGCCTCGAGATGCTGATCGGCTCGGGCGGAATGCCCGGCACAAACGTGGAAGAAACGTTGCGCTGGTGGGCGGTTAGCTTGCCGCTGCTGCTCAGCACGCTTGGCCTCATTATTTCCATCGTGGTGGTGTTCATCGCGCGCATGATGAAGAACGGAAACCCTGCTTCCGTGCTCCGCAATGCACTGCTCATTCCGCCTGTTTTGCTTACGATCGCTTCGGCCATCCTGATGCCGATGTTCGGTCTTTCCCAAGGAGTCACCATCGCGATCGCGGCCGGCGCTTTTGGCGGCGGCATCATCGGCCTCGTGACCGAATACTATACGGCCTCGACCCCGATCCGTAAGATCGCCGAAGCTTGCGTGACTGGCGCCGGCACCGGCGTGATCCGCGGCCTGGCCGTGGGCATGGAGTCGATCGTGATTCCGATGGCGGTGGTGGCGGCAGCGGCCGGCATCTCCAACGCCTACCTCGGTCTCTATGGCATCGCGATCGCGGCGGTCGGCATGCTTGCCGGCACTTGCGTGGTGATGACGGTAGACGCCTACGGCCCGATCTCTGACAACGCCGGCGGAATTTCTGAGATGAGCGGCCTCGGCAAAGAAGTGCGCGACATCACCGACGAGCTCGACGCTGTCGGCAATACCACCGCCGCGATCGGCAAAGGGTTCGCGATCGGTTCCGCAATCCTCACCGTGGTGGCACTCTTTTCCGCCTACAACATGGAGATCAACCATGTGCGTGAGCTTGCAGGGAAAGAAAAACTCTTACTCGAGCTTACAGACGCAAAAGTGCTCATCGGTTTGATCATTGGTTCTGTTCTTCCTTTCATCGTGGGCGCTTCTACCATGACGGCCGTGGGCCGCGCGGCTGGATCCATCGTGGAAGAGATCGCGCGCCAGTTCAAAGAGATCCCTGGCTTGCGCGAAGGCAAGGCTGAACCCCAGCCCGGCAAGATCGTCGATATCGCTACGGTTGCGGCGCTCAAAGAGATGATCTTCCCCGGCACGGTGGCGATCTTTTCGCCGATCTTGATTGGCTTCATTCTTGGCCCAACGGCTCTCGCTGGCACCTTGGCTGGATCATTGGCAGTCGGCGCGACGCTCGCGCTCTTCATGGCGAACGCTGGTGGCGCCTGGGACAATGGTAAAAAATACATCGAAAAGGGAAAACTCCCCGGCCACAAGAAGGGCTCAGATGCTCACAAGGCGGCCGTAGTGGGAGACACTGTTGGCGATCCGTTCAAGGATACTTCTGGCCCCGGTGTTTCGATCTTGATTAAGGTGATGGGGGTTGTATCGTTGTTGATAGCACCGCTCATCGCTCGTTTCTGGCTGTAGAAGCCTAAGCAAGGACGCGATTTGGGGCCCGACGCTAGGAGCTGAAGGCCACAGAAGAGCAGAGAGTACGGTGCCCACTGTTAACTGGGGGGATACCGTGATTACTCTGCTCTTATCTTTTTTGGCTGCGACATCTGCTTATGCTGGCAACGCCGACTTGCCCTACAAAGACACCGACTTCGCTTGCATCAGCCAAGCCGAAGCCAATAAGTACGTATCGGACTACGGCATCGACGTGCAAAGCTTTGGCGGCATGGAGCTTTGCAACAGCGCAACAGACACCAAGAAGCTGTTCAACGACCTTTCCCTGATCGAAAAAACGCAGTTCAACGCAGACAACGGCCACTCTTTTATCCGCGGCTTCGTGAACGGCGCCAGCTACTACAGCTGGATGAAAGGCGAAACGCGCGGCATGAACCGCGGCAACGATATCCCCTGGGCCACCGCCTACAACTCAGGTGGCTACTTCACCATGCAGGACGGCTGGGCCACGCTTTCGACGCTTGGCCGCGTAGGCACTGTGATCCACGAAGCCCGCCACACGGCAGGCTACAGGCACTACGCTTGTTCCCACGGCCCTTACGGCGGCGCGAGCTCTGCCGGCTGCGATACCACTTACAGCCAGGGTGGATCCCACGGCGTCGAAATGGAATACTACGCGCGCGTAGTATTGCTTTCGAAGAACCTGCACCCTGCCTACAAAAGTATGGCCCGCCTGATGGCGCTTGGCCGCTCGAATTTTGTGTTCAATGAATCGCCCATGCGCCAAAGAGAAGCCCTGGTTGGCTTGAGCGGCAACCGCATGGTGCTGGTCGATGGCACCGAGGTGAGTGAGAGGGAAACTCCTGTGGCCGCCGCGGGCTCTGTTCTGAAGCGCACGAGCTTTGGCGCCAGCCTCGTGAAGGGCCAAAAGGCCGTGGCCGTTGACGTTTACGGATTTTCCAACAACGGTTACTCGATGGAAGACGACTACTCCTATTATAAACTCTACAAAACTCCTCGCCCTAACGGCCCAACGGCCGTGCAGTCGATCGAAGAGATTGACGTAGGCACCAAACGCTACTTCGCCGTGCTGGCGGATGGTGGCAAAGTGTACAGCTATAACTTCCCTCAAGGCGCCTGGCACACAGCCTCAGCGGCACTTTCGGGCGCGGACACCTTCGTGACTCGCGCTCCCGCCGGTGAGTTCGGTTTGTTTGCGGTAAAGGCCGATGGCTCGGTAGTTCCCTTTGATCTCACCACGCGCCGTTTTGGCAGTCCGCTGCGCGAGCGCTGGACCTCTGACACCCGCGCTTACGCCAAGATGGGCAATACTCTCGTACGCCTCACGGCCGACGGTCGGGTTGTGAACGCATCGACCGGCGACAGCATCGAGCCCTTCGCCAAGCGCGTTGTGACCGACCTCGTGAACGTTCCGCTCTATGACACGTTCGAAGTGGTTCGCTAGTTTCGCCGGGCTGCTGTTGCTATCTGTTTTGGCAGCAGCCTTTTTCTTTTCCCGGCCCGCCACCGTTTCGGAAGTGAAATCGGAAGCAGCTGTGCAGGCTGCCGTGGAAACCGCTTCCGCCATCAGCACCGCCTTCCAGACCGCCGCGCCCATGAGGCGTGTGATGGATCTTTACGAAAGTGAGAGCAAGAGGGTAGGGAAGGTGGACAAGAATCCCGAGCTCACCGAAAAGCGACTAACCGCCGCCGCCAAAGAGCTCAGCGCGGAAGAGATCCAGTGGCTCGGAGAGCAAGCGCTCGACGGTAAAGGCGAGATGGACGCGCGTTTTTTCGCCGCTTATCTCATGGGGCTGAGCGGCTCGGCCGCGAGCATTCAAACGCTAGGGCAAGTCGCACTATCTCCCATTCAGCCCAATAAAAACGAGATGAAGATGCAAGAGGAGCGCGTGCTCCGCATGCAGACGGTGGAAGGGATCGCGCACGCGTGCAAGGAAGCCGGAGCGAAAGAGAAACTGCTCGAGATCATCGCGACACAGACCGACGAAGGCGTGCGTGACCGCGCCCACCGCGCGCTGTACGCCTGCCAGACGGGCAAAAAACTGGAGGACGCGGACAAGGCCGCTCTCGAAAAGCTTACTTCGCCGGCGCCGTAGATCCGCCGCCCGGGAAGGAAAGCGGATTCGTGGCGGGCTCGGACTTGCCGTCGGAATCTGCCTTGGTTTCTTCTTCGTCGGTCGGGCCTTCACCGGCTTTCGCGGCTTTTTTGAAATCTTCGCAGGCGGTCGTGACGGCTTCATCTTCGGAGTCGTAGCGGCCGGCGGATTCCTCGGCTTCCTTGATGACCTTGCCGGTCGCGTCTCGTTCGGGCGCGTTCTTCTTTGGAATTGGGATTCGGGCGCAGGCATCCGACATATCGCGCAGGGCCTTGGTCAGGTTGTCGTTGCTGGTCTTGAGCCCGTCTGTGCGCGCTTTCTTGGAAAGCGTATCCAAATTGGCAAAGATCAGGTCTCCGCACTCCTGGTTGGCCCGGTCGCGGGCGAGTTCGGTTTTTTCTGCGGCGGCAGTTTCCTTCGCCTCATCGTACGCGTCTGAGTCGCGCACGTCGGCGGTATCGGCGTCATTCCGCTTGGTGAGGTTGATGCTGTCTCGGCGAGCGGCACGGCGAATTTCCGAGCTGGTTACGTTCTTGGCGTCGCTGATCGCATCGCGTTTGCACGTCGCGAACTCGCGGCTAATCGTGGAGCGGTCGGCTTCTTCCGTGGAGTTACGGCCGCGCTTGAAGAGCTCTTCCAGCGAGATTCCGGCCTGGGAAACTTTGCTGCCTGCGCAGATCGCCTTCGTATCCGAGCAATCTTTTGGCATCAGCGCCGCTTTGCCTTCGTAGTCGGCCTTGGTGATCTTGCACTGGCCCTTCATCTTGGCGGCTTCCGACGCCTTCTTGTTCAGCTGGTCGATGAGCGAGTTGTAAGCGGTAGTCACGTCGTCAGTCTTATCGATCTCAGTATAGGCGTTCTGGCCGGCCATCGCGGCCTTCATGCTTTTGGGCATATTGATCAGGCCCGTATCTTTGTTCTCTTCGAGCTGCTCGCCTTCAATGTCTTTGGATTTCAGCGCGGCCTTGATGCCGATCTTGGCAAGGTCGTCGTTCACACCTTTGATGCCATTTAGAATGAGCGAGCTCATCTGCCCGAACGCGCCCGAAACCTGGGTAAAGGCGGCGCGCACGGCGGAGTTGTGAGTGTCGACGAAGCCCTTGCGGTCCGTCTCGCCTTTTTGGGCAGCGCCTTCGTGCTCGGCTTTGGAGCGATCGAGATAGTTAATACAGTCGTCAAAACCCGCGCAGCTCGCCATGGTGGTGCCGAGGGTAGGCTTGCCTGCCGCGTCGGTGGTGAGAGTTTGCATGGGAATCTGGGTTTCTCCCGCGAAGGAGACGAATTGGGAGCCATTTCCTAGTTTGATCGCTCGGCGGGTGCCTTTTATGCCGCTGTCGAGGGTGGCGGAGAGCACGCGCAAGCAGTCCAGCGAACGGTAAGGGTCTTCGTCTGCGGTGCAGTCGGTTTTGAATTGAGAGAGTTCGGAGTTGTAAACTTTGTGGAACGAGGTGCGGAACTCGGTCATGTCGCCTTCCACGCGGTCGATCCAGTTTTTCAGATCATTGCTGGTTTCGCGCTCGGCGTCTTTCATGGCGGTGATCTGGGAATAGTAGCGGGGGCCCTTGCTGACCAGGTCGCTGTTGAAGTTGGCCACGGCGGAGTCCCAGCAGGCGTTGTAGCCCTGGTTGATCGCGTCTGAAATTTTAGACTTGTCTACATTGCCTGCGAAATTGTGGTTGCGGTAGTTCGCCATTACGCCGCTCACGGTGGAATCGAAGCGTTTTTTGGCGAAACTCAGAAACTCCCCGGGTTTAGCGATATCTAGATTAGCGGGGAGATTCTTTTCTCCCGCCTTCTTCATGTTCACGCGATTGATCGCGGCGAGACCTTTGGCATCGGTTTGCCAACGAACGCGGGCGCCAGCGGTCTTGCCTGATTCATTGGCAACGAGCGCGACTACACACTGAGCGGGTGGCAGGCTTTCCGAGTTGTCAAAGCATGGCTGCGGAGTGGAGTTATAGCAGCTCTCCACTTCTCCCATAAGCGTGAAGTACCAGAGGTTCCCCATCGACGCCCGCTGGGTCTGCAGCTCGTCGACCTGCTTTACGAGGCCGCTTTTGAGTCCTTCCTTCTCGCCTTTTTTGGCGTTGAGCACGTTGTTGAGCTCGAGGCTCAGGCTGCGAAGCCGACCGAGCTGGGCGCGGTAGCCTCCTTTGCCGTCCGGGCCATCGAGATCGTTTTTGAGTTTCTCGGCAATCTTTTTATGGGAGTCGATGATAGAGCTGTGAGTCTTGTAAACTTCGCCGGCCGTTGTCATAAGCTGGCTGAAGGGCTGCTTGGCTTTCTCGGCTAGCTGGTTCACGGTGTTCTGCAGGTTCACCATACAGGCCATTTTTTTGTTCGTGTCGGTCATTCGCTCTTTGTTCACGCTGATGGCGTCCGTGATGAAGCCGTAGGTGCGGCAGGTTGGCTCCATGCTGGTGATTTTGTCGGCGCTTACGTTCGCGGCGTTTTTATGCTTTTTGTGAAACTTATCGTAGGTGCGGGTGGCCTTCTGCACGCAGTTCTGCGCTTCCACCATCGCGGCCTGGAGCTGCTGATTGATCTGATCAAACTGGCTTTGTTGAGTCGCGCCGGCATTCACCTGATTTTGCGCACCGGAGAATTGATTTGCCATCTGCTGCATCTCTAGCGCGCTGGCGCCGAAGGCCGTATTGAAACTTTGAATTCCGTTCATCGCTGAGTTAAGCCCGTTCGCGGTGGTAGTGGCAATGTCGCCTGGGGCTGCGCGCGCGCTTGAGTGCTGCAGCAGGCCGAGGATGAGAAAGAGGCTGAGAATTTTCTTTGGGGCTCGGGGGTGGAGGCTCATAAGAACCTATCGGCGAAATCACGGCAAAACTTGCGCGAAGGGAGCCAAAACGCTCATGGTTTCAAGCCCGCCTCCAGAATGAGACTCTTTAAGTGATTCCGGGAACTTAAAGGCTCATCAGCTTATCAAGAATCTCGACCACCTGGCCGCGGTCTACACGGAAAGGTTTGTCGCCTAAGATATAGCGGCGAATCACGAAGCTCCACTGGGAATCGGTGGGCAACTGGCGGTAGGCGAGCAGAAAGTTGAAGATCGCGCGGTGGGTTTTATCGTCGGTATAACCCTTTTCCGCGGCTTTGGCGGCGAGGAAAGGACGGAACACCGGATACGCTGCCTCGCCCTCCGCATTGTCGAGCATGCCGTCGCCGTTGGCATCGAAGCGGGAGAACAGAAGCTCAACGTAGTAGGGGAGCAGCACAAAGCTCTGCGTGTCACTTAGGGAATAGTCTTCGGCTTTGGCTTTGCCCTTACGCAGAAAGTTGGCCATGCGATCGAAGAGCTCTTCCTGCTCTTTAAGCGGCTTCTGCGTCATATAGTCGGCTAGGCCCGGGAGGTGAGCCCAGATTTTAGCCGCACGTGCTATGAACTCCGAGCGGTAGCAGGCGGCAGGCACGGTTGGCTTGTTTTGCACGTCAAGTTTCTGGGAGCTGCATTCCGGTCTGGCCTTGGTGGCCTCAAACAGTTCTTTGTGCACCAGTGGTGCATAGCTGACTGTCGAAAGCAAAAGGCTCTCAAGCTCGAGAGCTTCTTTTGCTGTGAGTCCTTTGCTGCCGTCAGAGGAATGAAGGAAGAGGCTGGCCTCGAACAGGCGCTTGGCCAGCGACGCGCGGGTTCCCTCGTCGACAAGCTGCCACTCGAGCATGATCGGGAAAATGTCATTCATGAAGGTATTGAGCTGGGCTTCGGAAAGCTCCGTCTTGCTGCCATCGCCATAGGCATGGATCAGCAGACGGTTCAGAGTGCGCAGGGCGTGGATGCGGATCAGGTGCAAATGAGAAATCGCCGGGTTTTCTCCATGGCGGGGAATGCTTAAGGTGAAAGACTCACCCGCGAAAAAGGTACGCACGCTCCGAGGGGTACCGCGCACGTCTTCAGCGGCTTCTCGCGACAACGGGTTCTTCAGCAGAGTCGCATTTACCAGCTGCTCGACCGGCGTGGCTTCGATTTCTTCGCGGGTCATTGTGGCGCCTTTTTCGTACCTTCCCCGATAGAGGGCTTCGATCGAATGAAGGCCTTCCAGTCCGTAGCGGAAATTCTCTTTGAAGCGATTCAAGCTGTCTTTTGTGATGGTGAAATTTTCATCGGTACTGATACCGCCAAGCAGCCGGCCGAAGACAGCCTTCACGAACGCACGGGCAGTTTCCGGCTGGCAGCCAAGCATTCCCTGGGCATGAAGCGTCTGAATAAAGTCTTCGATTTCGGCGCTCGAGATCGTGCGCCCAGGCCGCTGCTCGAGCACGAAGTCGAAAATATCGGTGAAATGGGCGTAGGTGCGCTCGATCCGCTGCAAGCCGTCGGTCGAGAAAGTCGACAAAGCCGAGGACAGGAAGAATTGGCTGCGCAGGTATGTCGTGTAGTAGCGAGGTGCCAGGCGGAAGAACTTCGGCCAATCACTCGCGGCAATCTCATCGCGGGGCGGGGATACGAAGATCACTTTGGCCGGTCGGATCACTTGCGAAAATTTCAGCAGTGTCTCGGTCCAGTGGTTGGCGGGAACTTTTTCCTTATACATGAATTCACGAAGTTCTTTGATCAACGCGGCCATATGGTCGAAGGGATAAGCCTGCTGTTCTTGCTTTATTGCTTCACCAAAACTCTCGATGCTGGTTTCAAAGCGGCGGAGGGCATCCTCGAACTGGTCGGCTGTGAAGCCTCTTTTAAGGAAGCTGTCAACGCGCAGGGGCATCACAGGGAGCATCAGGCCTGAGCTATTTTTAAGCACCCCGAAAAGATGGATAATCCGGCGAAGCTCCACTCGGCTGATGTTGTCGGGGGAGCCGCCGACGAACGCGCGCTTGAGCACCATCGCTTCACGCAAAAGCGCTGGCTGAATCGCGTGGCCCTTGAGAAAATATTTGGTGAGAAAATTGCCGAGCTCCTCTGGCTCGAAGTGCTCCTTAGACTTTCCGTCGGCAAAGTTCGCGAACGTGTTCAGAGCACGATCCAGACAGGCGAAAAACGCGTCGTGTTCCCGCTCCGAAAGCTCGCCATTTGCGAAGTGCTCAAACACATCGCCTGCTTTGGCAAGGCAACCAGAGCCCGTATTCACGCTGGAGATTTTTTTGGTAACGGGGTCATTGAGCTTAAGCGAACACGAGGTGAGCAGCGCCGGCAGTGCCAAAAGGAGCAGGCGCTTAAAAAACATAAGCGATCCCTCCCCTGATGCGATCATTGCGCTGGTAGCGGCTGATGAAGTCGACGGGGCTCGAGCTGTTCGAGCCAAGCAGATCTACGCCGAGGTTCAGAAAAAGCGCAGAAGCCGGGCTGTAGTACACATCGCTCACCAGGATATTCCCCGTGTTCGCCGTGTCGACAATAAACTTGGTGGAAAAAAGAAAGCGGCGAGCCCAGCTGTCGAAAACGGGCGTAAACACGGCGAAACTGAAAGCGTTGCGGAATGCGTACCGCGGCTCAAAATAATTCACGCCTGGGTTCACGAACGGCCCCTGGTCGGGCGCGTTTCCGCCTTCGCGGTGAAGGGCGGAAAACTCGAAACGTGTGTGCTTGGCGTCGGTGAACGGCTGCGTGCGGAGGGTTAAGCCGAAGAGATCGGCCGCGGAACTCTCCTGCGTATTCCAGTTCGAAGGAGTTACATCACGCTCGGGGCGTTCAAAGATCGCGGAACCCGTGATTCCATGCCGCTCGGTGGAGTAACCGAGATCGGTTGCGTAGAGGTGGTGGTAGAGTACGCGTGGGCGGATGATCGCAGGAATTGAATTTGTAGCTACGTCGAGCCTGCCTTCAAAGCTGAGCAGGAATTGGTTCATGGGTTTATGCGCGTAGCTCGCGCGGCCGAAGAAGCCATACTCCCGGCCAACACGAAGTGTTCCGCCGCCACCGCCGTGAAGAATCAGCTTTTTTACGGGAGGAACGTCGAGCGTGAAGCGCACGTTGGTTTGCTGATTGAAAATCTGGATCGAGGAGGAGGGGCAGGAGAACCAGGGGGAAGAGCTCGTGCAGTTTCCGCCCGCGATGTCGAATGGCGCGCCCTGCTCTGGAATAAAGATCGGGCTGTAGTAGGCGGTCGCCTGCACGAACTCGCTCTGGTAGCCGGTGAACAGACCAAAGAGCCCGTTTTCGCGCTCGCTGAGGTAGTCCCAGCGGAAGCGCGGCTGGAAGAGGCCCATGCTCCAGTAGGAATCGAGCGTGTTCCACTGGAAGCGTTTACGGCCGAGGTAAACGTAGGGTCTTTCCTTTTCTCCCTTATTTTCGATACCAGCATAAATCTCGCCGATATCGAGGTAGCGGTAGTTAGCACGGCGCAAACCGTAAAGACTCTCGGCTTCAACGCCAAACTGGAAGCTCTGATTGCTGCCCGCGCCGCGCACGCCGACTGTGAGGCCGAGGTTTCCGGTGCCTGAGTCGGAGTTCGTCTCAGACACGCGCGTGAGGTAGGTATTGCTCTGGAGGCCAAGGCGAACTTCTTTGTCGCGTAATTTTGGCGCCATGGTCGGAATCGCGAGCGCGGGAACGGCCATGAAGAGGCCGAGGCAGATCGCCAGGGCAGGCAGAAGGGCGAGGGTTTTCAAAGCAGCTCGGGTCAAGGTCTGTCTCCATTTTCCGGCCCTGTATCAACCATGAGACGGGGGAATCAGGCCTTGATTATACTGAAGTAGACTAAATAACTCAACTAAAGGTGAGGGTTTTATCTTAGTAATTTAAGATATTTGCCGGAAAAATGCGACTGGCGAGGCGTAAGTGGAGCGGGAATGCGCCTTTTCTCCTGTGCGCAGCGGCCGCACGGGGCCCAAAATTTCCGACAAAAAAACCCGCCGGCGTAAGGACGCGGGCGGGTTATCTGGCAAGTTCGAAATGCCTAGAGAGTACCGGGCATCTTATCGTTCTTGGGAGCGGTCTCGCGGGAGCCGGTTGGGGTCGACGGCAGCTCTTTGAGGGCCTTGTCGAGCACCTGAATCGACTCCTGCATCCCGAGCGACTTAAATTCGCTGGTCGAAGGGGTCACGAGCGTGACGCCCGGCTTGTTCTTGCCAGAAGCCACGAGCTCGAGAACTTTGGCGTAGGCGACCGGCTGGTCGGCGGGAATCACGTGCCCCGACTCCTGCATGATGAACACGCTCTCATTGCTGCCAGCGACGAGGCGCTCGCGGATCACTTCGATCTGATGACGAAGCATTACGGGGTTCTCTTTCGCGGCGAGCACGAAGCTGCGCTTTACGATGTCGCCGACGTTCTTCCAATCGAAGCCTTCGGTGGCGCGGCTGAGGCGGATATAGCCGTCGACCATCTCGCTGGAGCGGTCACGTGGCAGCTTGAACTGCTGGGTGATCGCGTCGACCTGCTGGGTCCACTGCGTGCGGTAAGCCTGGTCGAGGGCGTTGCGGGTGATGGCTGGGCCGAAGAAGGGGTTGAAGAGCTCGCCGCTTTTGAGCCAGTTGCGGTACTGCGCGAGCTCGGGGCTGAAGGCCGCCATCGACGACAATGGCACGGCGTCGATCGCCATTTTGGGGCCCTTGAGGAAGCGCGACACGGCACCCGAGTAGGAAAGCGATACGGGGATGATGTTTTTCATGCCGTACTGATCCGCAAGGCCCTTAGCCACGCTCTCGGTTTCGCCGGCGAGGGTTTCGAGTGTTACGTCGTCGCTATAGAAGGCGGGCTTCTCGCCGCGGCCAAGAGTGGCGAGCGAGAAAGGCTGCACGCTGAAGTTGAAAGCGACTACGCCGTTGCCGTTTTTGATCAGCTCTTTCGCGGCGGGCTCGCTGAGCAACAAGGAGCGGTTTACGCCGGGGAGGAAAAGGAAGGTTGGCTTTCCGGCATCGGGTTTGGAGATCTGCACATGCAGCTGGCGGCCAGCGCTCATTTTATGCACGACAGTGATCGGTTCCGACGCCGCGAGGGCGAGGGCGGGTACGAGGGCGAGAAGCAGGCTCAACATGGGGGCTCCTAAGGGGGATGGAATCGGATGGGACAGGGGGCTTTTACCTAACTTTGGGCAACGCGACAAGTGCCGAATTGGGCAGTTATTGTGGGGGCTTGCGCGGGCCTTGTTTAGAGTAAAAGAT
>Ga0247843_1001846_pt1 | contig 40913 bp, 46 predicted proteins | sample LaCruzMarch2017__FD_192420 | JGI IMG/M metagenome (GOLD analysis project Ga0247843, IMG submission 192420) | Freshwater microbial communities from meromictic Lake La Cruz, Castile-La Mancha, Spain - LaCruzMarch2017_8m | ecosystem: Environmental > Aquatic > Freshwater > Lake | place: Spain...
GTTCTGCCACGATGTTTTGTGCGGCTGCGCTCAGCGGCGCCGCGGCACGTGAGGCATCCAAGGCACCCCAGTTGGCGTTGAGCCAGCTTGGCTTATGCGAATAAAACGTGGCCGACACAGCGTACGCCATCGGGTCGCTTTGCAACAGGCCTTTGCGTAACTTGAAGAGCTCTTGCATGTAGCGATTAGGTTTGGTCCAGGTGCCGGTCAAGACACAGCCCTTGGCATGCTGGGGTGAACGCAAAGCGATGGACTGCGTGATGCACCCGCCTGTTGAGTGCCCTAAAATAATGGCTGATTGAATTCCAAGATGATCCAGCACCGCGATGCAGTCATCTGCCAACTGGTCAATGGTGACCGCTGCCGTTCCACGCGTGCTTGCACCGATGCCGCGCTGATCCAGTCGAATCACCCGGTGCGCAGCGGTCAGCGCGGGCAGACAGGGGTTCCAGTAGGCGGCGGTACCCCCAAGCCCGCTAATCAGCAATAGCGGGGTGCCGGAGCCTTGGTCAAAGACCTGTAAGCAAGCGCCGTCAGGCAGGGTGATGGAGTGGGACTGGCTAGTAGATGACATAAGGCCTCGCCTGAATAGTGCCGATTGGCTAAAGACCCTAGTGTGCCTAGTTTTTCTTAAAAAAGAAATTCAGAATTTTTGCGGTGATGCTTTTTGACTCTTCAGCGACGCGAGCAGATTGGCCATCAGAGTTGGCAAACACTTCATTCTGGGCCACGCGCTGCGCCAAAATATCTGAAAACTGTTTCACCAACTTAGGATTAGACTCGAGCAAGGGCGCAATATCCTCTTTGGTAATTTGCACGAGCACGGTGTCAGCTTTCGCAAAGACGTCGGCAGCCCGCGGTGCGCCCGTGAGCATCGACATTTCGCCCACAAAGTCGCCCGGCCACAGGGTGGCAACAACCTTCATCTCACCAGTTTGATCGGCTAATTTCACCTCTAGGCAGCCTTCAGAGATGATGTACATCCAGTCCTCTTGCGCGCCTTTCTCTATCAAATGGTGGTCGGCGTGATAATGCAGTACGCTGACCGACTGACCTACCGTTATGACCTGCTCAGTATTGAGCAGTTTTAAAATCCCTAGTCCATAGCAATCTAGCAAGCGAGTTTGTGCTTGGCTGTGGTTCGTGTGTCCGGGGTTGTTAAACAGCCGGTTCAGATTGATACCGGCAGACTTTAAAAAGCGGGATAGGACTAACAGGATAATGCCATCTGTTTCGAACGGGGCGGTGTCGATGTCGGCTCTGTACCAAATTAAATAGGTGACGCGACCTTCGTCAATCTTCGAGACATGGCATGAAAACTCATCCAGAAATTCATGGTTATGATGAACGACGTGCTTAAGAGCTAAGTCCATGATGCGTAGCACGCGTTCAGGGTTATTTGCCGAGCTAAGCCTAAATTCGAGTTTGCGCGGCGCGGCCACCCCAGGTTTTTGCTTGGACAAGTTAATAAAGTGCATTTCACTGAAATGATGGTTGTATACCCGAAGCAACTGTCGAGTATCGTTTCGCAACACCACCATGCGGTAATCCAATTCAACCACTTGCAGGTATTCTGTGGCGCCGCCTTCCTTAACCTCAAGCCAGTCATCCACTGAGACGATGCGGTCAGCCTGAAGGGTGATGCCGCAAATGACCTGATGTCCCACATCTTTCAAAATATAGAGGATGCCAACGCTTAAGGCGCCGATCGAGGCGAACAAATAGTTCAGGTGATGGTCGTAGAGCCCGATATAGGCGGCGACTCCGGTCACGATGAAAATTGTCACTGTGAGTACCTGTACCAAAATGGCTGGCACATGGCTGCTTTTAGAGTGGAAGTTAAAACCTATGATTGCTTTGCGCAAAATTTGGTCAAGACTCAGACCAGCCAAGGCGAATTGGGCAACTGCCAACACAGACTTCAACTGAAATAGTGACTCTTTATTTAAATCAACTGCGTTCCAGCCAAGAAAATTGTCCGTGATGAGTTTTAGCCAAAGTGCTAGCCCAAGGTTGAGTGCTAACAACGTCAAGAAAAGCGGTCGCGAAAGAGTAAAGATGGATTGGTTATTCGTTTTCATAAAGTGTGACGTAAATGACTTGGGCTCAAAATAAGCAGAGGATGTCGATCGTTTAAAGAGTTCTGCGGCAACAAGGGTTTTGAGACTCGAGCAGTCACCGCACCTAAACGTGTCAAACGTTGACAGAGTTCTTGGTCACAATCAACCTGAATCAGCCCGTTGCGCGACTGGATCTTGTGTTTCTCAGCATTCGTGCGCTTTCGCGAGCAGCCTTGCACGAATTGGCCATCGGTTACGCTTATGCCTGCTGCGCTCGGTTTGATGAGGCGCGGCATTTAGTTGGAACAGGAGAAGACAACAATGATCAAACACCAAATGTGCGCGCAACGATTTTTTGAGGATTTTGTGGTGGGCGAGCGCTTTAATTTGCCGTCACGCACGATGACTGATGCGTTGTTCGCGGCGTTCTCGTTGGCGAGTGGCGATAACCACCCAGTGCACTACGACCTTGAATACTGTCGGGCGCACGGGATGCCGCATATGTTGGCGCACGGGTTTCAGGTGGTGATTCAAACGGCTGCGGGTGCAGGCTTGTTTCCGCACATGGTCGAAGAGTCGTTAAAAGCCTTTATCGAACAAAGCAGCAAATTTTTACAACCTGTTTTTGTCGGTGATACCTTGTACTCAAGTCTGACCGTAGCTGAGTTGATGCCAAACCGTACGACGGGTATCTTGACCATGCACTCTGAAATCCGCAATCAGAACGATGTGCTTGTCATGCAAGGCATGCAAAAGTATTTATTGCGCAAGCGCAGCCATGAGTGATGATAATCAGATCGTGATCCCGCCTTCGTTCATTGCGTTGTTTGTTGAACCGGGGCGCACCAAGCCCAGTGCAACAAAAGAGGTGATCTACGAGCGCTATGATTTTTGTGAAGACATGGCCAGTATGTTGACCGAACAGGCAAACGCCAAGCTGTGGGAGCTTGGCATTACCGAGGCTGACGTGCTTGAACGCATCTACCAAGGGTTGACGGTTGCGGATGTTGGGGTGAATGTCCCTGAGGCGCAGTGGGTCGTCACGCGTCTGGCCGAGTTACTCGGCTGGCAGACGGACTGGGCAGGCGGTTCAACCTGAGCGACTTCCAGTAACCTAGTGCGACTTGCGGCTAGCGGCTGCAGCTGGCGCTGAGGTTTACCGCGTATATCCGCTTATCTTATTCTTAAGCCGCCCCCCGGGCTGCGGGGTGTTGTGTAGGGGCTTGGTGCGAGGTACGGGCTTTGCTCACCAGCCGAACTGTCGGGGCTCATCGGTGGCTGAGCAGGTGCTGCGCCGCGGGCTGGGCTTAAGCCTGCAGCAGGGTTTGCTTTTTCGGGAGACAACCCTTGATGAAGCGTTTGCTCAGAGGGTGCTGTGGTGGCGGTTGCTGTAGCAGAGTTGCGTGAGGCGGGTTCGACGATTGACTCAGGCTTGGCAGCGGCTGGCTCTGTTGGCGTCGGTGCTTCTGAGGGCGGAGCAGGCATTAAATCCAAAATTGAGCTTGAGGTTGAATAGGGCACGCCGGGCGCCGAGCCGCCAGGGCTGAACCTGAGCCCGCTTTGCGCCTGCGTATCGCTGGGCGATAAGGCTGCTGCTGCGACGAGCATGAGTGCCGCTGAAAGGGTGATGCGAAACATCTTTGCCACGACCGACTCCACTTAACCGAACGCAAATTCTACTCTTGTGCAGAGTACTGTCACTCCGATTGTTTTGGTGCTCTAAAGCGTTCTGGATGCTTTATCATCTTTCAAATCACTAAAAAACAACGGAGAGCGACAACATGGCACTGATCAATTACATCACGCAAATCCAATTCGACTTTGGCGTGGTGGCGCTGTTGCAGTCAGAGTGCGACCGGGTCGGCATCAAGCGCCCGATGATTGTGACTGACGCTGGCGTGCGCGCGGTGGGCATCATCGACAAGGTGTTGGCACAGTTAAAACACGCTGATGCGGTCGTTATCTATGACCAGACACCCCCCAACCCCACAGAGGCAGCCACGCGCGATGCCTTGAAGATTTACCGCGAGGGTAAATTTGACGGTTTGATCGCGGTGGGGGGGGGGTCGGCGATGGATCTTGCCAAAGCCGTCGCGGTAATGGCAACGCACGCGGGCGATTTGAAGCATTTTGCAGCAGTTGAGGGTGGGGTTGCGCGTATTACAGCCGCGACGGCACCGGTAATTGCGATCCCAACAACGTCGGGCACAGGCAGCGAAGTCGGCCGTGGCGCGATGCTTATTTTGGATGATGGCCGTAAGGTGGGTATTTTGTCGCCCTATGTGGTGCCAAGATCGGCGATCTGCGACCCAGAGCTGACGTTTGATTTGCCCCCGCTGCTTACTGCTGCGACTGGCATGGATGCCATTACGCACTGCTGCGAGACGTTCATGTCTTCGGCCTTGAATTTTCCGGCTGAGGGGATTGCCTTAGACGGCTTGTGGCGCGGCTGGGCACATATCGAGCGTGCCACTAAACAACCGCACGACCGCGAGGCGCGGTTTCATATGATGAGTGCGTCAACCCAGGGGGCGATGTCGTTTCAAAAAGGTCTTGGCGCCGTGCATAGCTTGAGCCATTCGTTAGGCGGCATCAATCCTCGCCTGCATCACGGCACCCTGAACGCAATGTTTTTGCCCGCCGTGATTATGTTTAACCAAAGCGAGGCGTCTATGCAAAAGGGCAAAAAGCTTGATCGCTTAGCGCAGGCAATGGGGTTGGGTCAGGGCGCCGAGGTGGCCCCCGCAATCAAGGCCATGAATCAGCGCCTTGGTTTGCCTTCGGGCCTTGCTGCCATGGGCGTGACTGAAGCCATGTTTGGCAAAATCATTGAAGGTGCGATGGCAGACCACTGCCATAAGACAAATCCACGCATTGCCACGGCCGAGGATTACGCCGCGTTGCTGCGGCAGTCGATGTAATTCGTTGCAAACCCTGCCTTCACTGGTGAGGCAGGGTTGCCGGACCTGTTTTACGCCGAAGGCGTTTCTTTCGCATAGCGCGCCAAGCCCTCAAGAATTTCTTGGTGCGCATCCTCAACGCCGTACCAGCCTTCGACCTTGACCCATTTGCCTTGCTCAAGGTCTTTGTAGTGCTCAAAAAAGTGCTGAATGGCATTTAAGCGCATTGGGTTGATATCCGAAGCTTGTTTCCAGTGGCTGTAAATCGGCAAGATTTTGTCTTCGGGGACAGCCAATAATTTGGCGTCGTCACCTGCCTCGTCTTTCATTTTAAGTACGCCCAACGCTCGGCAACGCACCACCACACCTGGGATAACTGGAAAGGGAGTAATTACTAACACGTCCACTGGGTCGCCATCTCCTGCAATGGTTTTGGGGATGTATCCGTAGTTACATGGATAGTGCATGGCGGTGCCCATGAAGCGGTCAACAAAGATCGCCCCCGACTCTTTATCGACTTCGTACTTGATTGGATCGGCGTTCATCGAGATCTCGATGATTACATTAAACGATTCAGGAAGCTTTTTTCCGGGGCTGACTTTGTCAAGACTCATGAGGATGTTTGCTGCAGGTTGATTGGTGAATACCCTAATGTTAACAAAGAAACAAAGCGCCCCTCTCAGCTAAGTTTTGCGACATACTAGCGGGGCTAGTTCTTCCAGTGTCACAAACGGCTTAATGCCGCGTATAAAAACGATTTAAGACAACACACTTTAGGAGTTTTCGAGCATGAGCAACATTCAGTTGGGCCTCTATTTCGCCCTTGGCTGCGGAGTTCTCGCAGTCGTGTACGGCTTTGTAGTGAGGTCCTGGATTCTTAATCAAAGTACCGGTAACGCCAAGATGATGGAAATCGCTGACGCGATTCAACAGGGCGCAGGCGCCTATCTGTCGCGTCAGTATAAAACCATCAGTATCGTGGGCGTGGTGCTGGCGATTTTGATCGCTCTGTTTCTCGACTACACAACAGCCGTAGGCTTTGTCGTCGGTGCCGTGTTGTCAGGCGCCTGCGGCTTCATCGGCATGAATGTCTCGGTGCGTGCCAACGTACGGACTGCGCAAGCGGCAACGGTGGGCATGAATGAGGCGCTCAATGTTGCCTTCAAAGGCGGCGCGATTACCGGTATGTTGGTGGTGGGCTTGGGCATGCTTGGTGTTGGCCTGTTTTATATGTATTTGATGTCAGTGGGCAAAGCTGGTGACCTGTCGGCGACCCTGCATCCCTTGATCGGTTTGGCTTTTGGCGCGTCCTTGATCTCAATCTTTGCGCGCCTTGGCGGCGGCATTTTTACCAAAGGCGCTGACGTTGGCGCCGACTTGGTGGGTAAGGTCGAAGCGGGTATCCCAGAAGATGATCCACGTAACCCTGCGGTGATCGCTGATAACGTTGGCGATAACGTGGGTGATTGCGCGGGTATGGCGGCTGACTTATTTGAAACCTACGCGGTGACGTTAATTGCGACGATGGTGCTGGGCGCGATGATGGTTAAAGTTGCCACTGCCGAAGCGGTGATTTATCCGTTGGTGCTTGGCGGGATTTCGATCATTGCCTCGATCATTGGCTGCTCTTTTGTGAAAGCCACTCCGGGCATGAAAAACGTGATGCCAGCCTTGTACAAAGGCTTGATCATTGCAGGCCTGATCTCTTTAGTTGCCTTTTACTTCGCAACAAACTGGATGATGCCAGACAACGCCTTGGCCGACTTTGGCTTTCAAACCGGCGCTAAAATGCGCTTGTTCGGCGCCACGGTTGTGGGCTTAGTGCTGACAGCAGCGTTGGTCTGGGTCACAGAGTATTACACCGGCACAGACTATGCACCCGTTAAACACATTGCCCAAGCGTCAAGCCAAGGCCATGGCACGAACATCATCGCAGGCTTGGGTGTGTCGATGAAATCGACCGCTTACCCAGTTTTGTTTGTTTGCGCGGCAATTTACGCAGCGTTTTGGTTAGGCGGCATTTACGGTATTGCGATTGCTGCAACATCGATGTTGTCGATGGCGGGTATTATCGTGGCGCTTGATGCCTACGGTCCCATCACCGATAACGCAGGCGGTATCGCTGAAATGGCTGGTATGCCACAGTCAGTCCGTGACATTACCGACCCACTTGACGCAGTGGGTAACACCACGAAAGCCGTGACCAAAGGCTATGCAATTGGCTCGGCTGGTTTGGCTGCCTTGGTGTTGTTTGCTGACTACACACACCAACTTGAGTCAAAAGGGTTGAAGATCAGTTTCGACCTGTCTGACCACATGGTCATTATTGGCTTGTTTATTGGTGGCTTGATCCCTTACCTGTTTGGTGCGATGGCGATGGAAGCCGTGGGTCGTTGCGCTGGCGCAGTGGTCGAAGAAGTACGTCGCCAGTTCCGTGACATCAAAGGCATCATGGATGGCACGGGCAAGCCAGAGTACGACAAAGCCGTTGATATGCTGACGACTGCAGCAATTAAAGAGATGATAATTCCATCGCTCTTACCAGTGGTGGTGCCCGTGGCCGTGGGCCTGATCTTAGGTCCGAAAGCGCTGGGTGGTTTATTGATGGGTACGATTGTGACGGGCCTGTTTGTTGCAATCTCGATGTGTACCGGCGGCGGTGCGTGGGATAACGCCAAGAAGTACATCGAAGAAGGTCACTATGGCGGTAAAGGTTCAGAGGCTCATAAAGCCGCTGTGACGGGCGATACTGTTGGCGATCCGTACAAAGATACGGCAGGCCCAGCAGTGAACCCACTGATCAAGATCATCAACATTGTGGCGCTGCTGATTGTGCCGCTGATGGTGCGCATGGCTTAGTTGGCTTGACCCATATCACTGGGTAGGGCAATTTGGCGGGTAAAGGCAACCTCTCTCGACGTTAGTCGGAGAGGTTGCTTTTTAGTCTTGACGCAAACCTCTTAATTACTGTTAACCCTACTCCAGTTGTCGGTTCGGTCATTGAAAGCTGCTTTTTGCTGTGCTAACTTGAGGGCTCTTCGCATCTCTCGGGTGCGTTCGCTGCGCACAACGATGCTCACAAGCGTGTAATTGTGCCTTAAAAATTCTCACCTATTCTGGTGCGTAATCTCTTTGAGTCGTCGAAAAATGAATATCGAATTTGAAGCATACTGCGATAAGTATCTAATCGAATGGGAAAAGCGTGCAACGGTGCGCACAAAGCCCCGCACCCGGCTGACCGAGTCGATCAAGACCGAAAACATGTTCGTGTTTCCATTGAAACCTTTTGCTGGCCACGAGCGCTTTGAGGCAGTCGACAAACAACAAATTCAAGAATTCTCGGTCCGTGCCGCTTGCAATATGTTTCTTGGTGTTTCGTCGTTCGAGGTCGATTTTGTCACTGCGCAGTGCAGCAAACTTGCCGGTGCTGGCATCGGGATCGAGCTCCCAGATTCGGCAAAACGCGTCGCGGTTGCGATTGGTACAGACGAGATGTACCACGCGTTTGTGGCAAATGAGTGCCTCGCCGATATCAAACGCTTTACCGGAATTGTGCCAGTCGTTCAAGACGCAGGCGGGCCCGCTGACTTTAATGCACGCAAGCCGCCGCTTGAGCATTTCAAGCAGGCACTTGGCCCTGGCAATGAGGCTCTGGCTGAAGTGACGCTGTTGTGCTTTTTAGAAAACAACTTTACTGAAGAGCTTTACGGTATTGCGAAGGGGCAAACAGCAGAAAGCCAGATGCATACGATTATTCGAGAGCATGTCATGGACGAGGGCCGCCACATGGTCTTTTTTCAGCGACTGTTAGGGCATATTTGGGCCTCGCTCACCGAAGAGTTGCGTTGTACCCTGGGCAAATCAATGGTCGATTTCTGTGATATTTACTTGACACTTGATGAGCAGACCGTCATGGGTGGCTATACCAGCACTTTGCGGCAACTCGGGTTAAGTGACGAAGACTGCATCACGATCGCGCGCGATACCATCTTGAAAGATGGCCTGTTGTCAAAAAGTGATATGCCTAGTATCGTTAACCCAAAGCATTTGATGAAAGTGGCCGGAGTGCTTGAACATCAACCCACTCGTGATTTAATGCTCGCGAGTGGCTGGATCACAGACGAGGTCGCCGTCGCCGCTTAATTTTTTACGCGTTGCCTTTGGCCACCTCAGGGGTATGCGACCCTCTGAGGTGTGATTTTGAAAGTTTATGTCGCAGGCTATCAGCACGAAACCAACACGTTTGCACCCACCAAGGCTGATTGGGCGGCGTTTAATCGAGGCGAATCATTCGTGGCCTTCATTGAAGGCCAATCGATGCTCGATAGTTTGCGTGGCGTTAACATCCCAATCGGTGGGTTTATCGAGTCGGCCCGACTCGAAGGCTGGCAGCTGGTACCGGGATCGTGGAGTGGTGCAATACCATCCGCGCATGTGACGCGCGAAGCCTTTGAGCGCATCAGCGACTCCATCCTTGCAGGTATCCGTCTGGGTGGTTTTGACGCAGTTTATCTCGACTTGCACGGTGCTGCTGTTGCTGAGCATATCGACGACACTGAGGGTGAATTGATCGCGCGCATACGCGCGATTGTTGGGCCGAACTTACCCATCGTTGCGAGTTTAGACTTGCATGCAAATGTGACGCATCGCATGCTCGCTCAGGCAGACGCCTTAGCCGCCTACCGAACCTACCCGCATGTGGATATGGCCATGACAGGGCAGCTTGCGGCAACACTCCTGAAGCGAAGGGTCAAGCGTGGCAGTAGAGAGCCTATCGCTTACCGGCGCCTGCCCTACCTCATCGCCCTAAACGCACAAAGCACTTGGCTTGAACCCGCGAAGTCGCACTATGAAGAGATTTTTGATCTCGATCGTGAGTTTGATACCTGTTTGAGCTTTTGCATGGGATTTCCGGCCTCAGATATCGCGGAGTGCGCCCCGATGGTCTGGGGGTATGGCGAGCGCGCCGAGGCGGCGGTTCAGCGACTGTACGAGAAGGTGAGTGAGCCGACTCAATGGAAGATTGAAGTGTTGTCAGCCCTCGATGCGGTCGAGCGGGCTTGTTTGCTGGGCGACACGAATGAAAAACCAGTGATGATTGCAGATACACAAGATAACCCGGGTGCTGGTGGCGACAGCAATACGACGGGTTTGTTGCGAGCCCTGTTGGCGGGAGGCGCAGGTAAGCGCTTACCAGGAAAAGTGGCGCTCGGGTTGTTATTTGACCCAGCAGCTGCAAGGATGGCGCATGATGCTGGGCTGGGCGCTTCGATCACAACAGCCGTGGGTAAAGCCGTACCAACCTTTACTGGGCAACCAAGTGATGCACCGGTGCATGGTACTTTTAAAGTCAAAGCGCTGTCGGATGGCAAAGTCACGCTCAAGGGGCCGATGATGACAGGTTCGCGCATCACACTGGGTGCGTGTGCATTGCTTGAAATTGAGGGTGTGTTAGTTGCCGTTACCAGTGGTAAAAAACAATTATTTGATCGTGAACTATTTCGGATGTTGGACGTACATCCCGAAACAATGAAAGTACTGGTCGTAAAAAGTTCAATTCACTTTCAGGCCGATTTTATGCCGATTGCCTCGCACATTTTGGTGGCTCAAGCGGCGGGGCCAATGGCGGCTAACCCAGCCGACTTACCTTGGACGAAGCTTGCTAAAACGACGCGGACAACACCTTAGGGGTCTATTTGGTTGTTGAGAGACTCACGGGTTTGCAGTGATCCACAGACTGAGTTTGCAACTCTCCAGTAGTGGCAGAAGTGTTTTGGGGCACCGGGGGCACTCTAACAGCAGCATAATTCAGTAACCCTAGCGGCGGGAACAGTTGCAAAGCCGTTGCGGCACACATGTTGACTAACACCGAAAATCGCTGCAAAGTCTCTATCGGGATATCCTCAACCTTTGCTTGATTGGTCAGAATTTGGCTGGCCTTCCACGCCATCAAACGAGCCATGTTTTCGACAGGCGAAAAAAGACCGAGCAGGGCGTTCGCATCGCGAATCGCGCTCTCATTCGCTGAGAATGCGGGTAGACGAGCCTTTAAGCTCGCGTCGGTCGTCAACTTGCGATGCGTAAAGCTGACAAAGGTATCTGGCCCTAGATATAGCCATTGTGCGCCCTGCTCTTTCACAAGCGAAACTTTTTCAAAGATCGTTTTTGGGTCGGGCCGACCGTCTTGGGTTAAACCAACGGGTTCCGCAACGAGCGTCATGCCTAGTTTTTTTGTCTCAACTTTCAGACTTTCTACCATGTTGCGCGCGTTCACTTCTGTGGGGTTGTAGACGACCCCTAAAGTCTTGATCGTATGATATTCGTTTAGCGCAAGCAATTGAACGGATAACGGCGCTAGGTGTGAGGTGCCCGTAATATTACGAGCGGGTCTATCAAGATTTTTAACTAATTTTGCACTAAGCGGATCAGCGACGATCCCAAACACAATCGGTATGTCTGCGATAACTGGCCACTCGTAAGTACCGGCTAGCGCAACGGTAGTCGGAGTGCCCCAGCTGTAGATTAGGTCAGGCTTTTCTTTAAGAACTTTTTCCCTCAGTTCGGACATCGAGGCGCGATTTGCTTGGTCCGGTACGATCAAGGTAAAGCGCACCGCACCGATGCGACGAACCAATTCTTCTTCAAAAATTTGTTCCATCTTTGTATCGCCTCGCGGCGTGACAATGACCACATGTGGTGTGGCATGGGCTAGCCCACAAATCATTGTGATCAACCAAAGCCAACATATCTTCATGTGTTGCTCGCTTCACGCTTTGAAAATCGAATCCTGTATTGCTCAGGATTCAAGACACCTTCTAAAAAATCGATTGAAACGCCCTCGTAGCCGCGGCCTAATAACTCGAATTGCGCCGCAAAATCCTGCCAATCAGCCGATAACGTATCTGACCAGCACACTTGCGAATGGCTCTGTGTATCGAGCATCAGTCCCTGAAACCAGCGATCCGGTGCAATTTGCCCGACCCAGCGAATGGTCATCCCTGCGCCAAGCATATTGCCCAGAGAGTAGGAGTTGCCGCAAGCAGTCATGCCTATAAATAATGAGCGTTCGTGTTTGGTGGCCAACTCGATTCGCCAACGCAGCAAAGACGCTTGTAACCCCAAACCGCGGAAGTGTTTGTCAACCATACAGGACGACAACTCAGCAGACCGCTGCAGATCTTGTTCGTTAAATCCTAACAACTGGGATACATCAGTGACGCCTTTACCTACGGAAAGCAAAACACTGGCATAGGCAATGAGTCGATTATCATCAAACACCCCAATCGTGACGCCGGGCAGCCGTAAGTGTTTGTCGCACCACTTGAGTTCGTCCGTCAGTACATCGTCAACGGGTGGGATACGCACACGAAAATGTGGCGCAATATCTGCAAAAATATCCCGGCGAAAGGCAAGTACCTGCTCAAGATCAGACCAATCAAGCAGGCGATGAGAAAAGTGCAGGCCCGAACCAGAAAAGGCGAGGGGTGGAATATCTAGCAGCATCATGTCAGAGCCTCAGTCGCCTGTCCCCGACCGGTGAAGGCCACAAAGGTCAACAGTGAAGCCAGAGTACAAACCCCCAGAGTGACTGCCATCCACAGCATCGCCTCTCTCAGCCCATATTGTTGAATTAAAACAGCGGCAAAGACGGGTCCAAGGGCGGCACCGATACGATCAAAGAAACGGTAGATTCCAAGCGAAAGGTCAAGGTTGGCCTCTGCCGGCGCTGACTCGGCCATCATTTTTATTGCGAGATTTCCTTGTGAGCCCGCCATCAATGACTGCCCTACCCCAAGTAACACGCAGGCTGCCACCATGCCCCAGATACCTTCTAAAGCGTGCCCAGTGAGGCAGGCCGATACAATGATCGCTGCCCCGACAATGACAAATGTTTTGGAGGCTTTCCAGTGATTCGCTAGCTTCTCGGCATTTGCGGCTAAAAGAAAGAGTCCAAAGAAGTATAGAAGAACCAGACGACCCACAACGGCAGCAGATTCGCCCATTTGCATAATAGTCAATGGGACAATGAGTAACAGAAAAGCTGTTGTTATCATCCTTGCGGGGATTGTAGACAAAGCAATCAAGCTAACGAGATTGCCTTTAAGCATGTTTTTAAACGTTGCTGTCAAGGAAAGGCGCCTACTGTCCTTTTTGACGGCACGATTGGCCGGCGAGGACATAAAACCTATCGCTAAAAATGGGCATGCTGCCGCGACGATAAAGGCGATCGTGTATCCAAAGTTACTTTGTAGCAAGCCCCCAATCACAGACCCGCAAATACCGGCGGCAACCAGGGCGGTCAGGTACGCTGTCATACCACCGCTTCCACTGCGGATCATTAGCGCAAGACTACAAATCAGCATCGAACCAAAGCAAAACCCTGTCAACCCCTGCAACACAACCAAGAGGTACCAGCTATCCGTTGCGGCACTCCCGAGGGTGCCAAAACCAACCATCGCAGCAGCGGTCGTGAGCCATCTTCGAGCGCCCACCTTGTTCAAAATTGCGACGCCAAGAGGCTGAGAAATTCCCCAAAAAATCAAAAAGACAGTGAGTGGAATACTCGATAGCAACTGAGAAGACAGATTATCTGGGCCGACTAAATCTCCTGCGTAAATAGCAAAAAAAGGCCGACACATCTCTGCTGACATGGCGACTAAAAAAACGGCGATTCGGAAATGGGCGATATCAACTGGATTGGGCAATTCTTTTGGCTCTGTGATCAGCCCAAAACGGTGACCTAAACTGAGCATATCGACTTGCATCGCGGCGGTTGTCCCTGCAAGTCGGGCTGGAGACTGCTGGATCACAGCCATCAGCTGATGGAAGCGTTGTGCAAGCCGATCAAGACGAACATCCAGGATGCGACTGAGTTCGCCCATCGAGTCCTGAGTTGACATGCGGGCACGAAATTGAAAACTCCGCTGACTCAGTCGCCTAACAAAAGCTCTAAATCGACCAACATCCCGCACGTTTTTTAATTGCGAGGCAAACCACAAGAACTCTAAAACTAAGACGACGGCCGTGAGCGCCGCGAAAACCACGTCAGTCGCGAGAGCATTCACATGCTGGTCAATATAGTTCTCAGGGTAACCAATGAACAAGCTGGCCGTGGGATCGCCCTCTGGAGTTTCGACAACCGGCATACGCACAGCCTCGAAGGACTCTCCAATTTTAGAACTCACCCGGCCTCCTGGCTCATCCTGTTTCAGATTGCGGGCGGTACGTTCTTGCAACTGGACGACTTGTTTCATCAGTGACACTTGAAGCGCAGTGGCGTTGTTGCGCGCTGCGAAAGTCAGGATTTGAGCGTCGCTGTTGACTAAAGCAAAAAACGAGATCTCCCGATGGTTATCTAGCGCTGCCTCGAATACTTGTTGCACCCCAACCAACTTATCTAATGGAACGCCTGCAGCCAAGGCGCGTCCTATTTTGAGGCGAATGTCCGTTCCGATGGCTGTTGAATTCTCGCCGAGCGTCGAGACGAGCATTCGTGAACCAGAATCCCGAGCAAGCGAGGCCAGAAGGACCAGCGCTGCGACAGTTAACACGACACTCAGGCTGCATCCGACCCAAAACCGCCATTGTCGAAACATCATGGCTGAGCTCCCCTCATCTTGTGTTCTATTGCATCGAGAGCTCTTTCAGCGGTAGAAATTTCTTTCATGACCGTGTCAACTGAGACCCCCGGTATAGGGCTTTCTACTAGCGCGGATGAGTCGGTACCTGATGAAGAATGATGAGTGTTAATGTGCTCTTCCCACGGGTACCAAATTGTTGCAACGAACAAAGAAAATATTAGCGCACCCACCAGAATCATCCACATACAAGCGACTAGCAAACGATCGATGGTTTGCGTAAACGTGGCTCTGGCGCTGTCATTAGAGTAGACCACCCAGACGATTGCGCCCGTTAGCCCCATGGCGTCGCGTACCTGCAACAAGACATGCCGCTCGCTTTTTTCTCTCCATGATCGGACGTACCGCTCGCTCTGCGTAGAAGGCTCGTAGCTCAATGCTCGGCGCAAAGTCGGCCAAGCCAAATCGCTTGTGGCGCGTCCCTGCGCAGCCGTAAAAACCGGACTGCCTTGATCGCCGATGACCCTAATTTTCAGTAACTGGTTGTCCGAGGACATCAAGGACTCTAGCTTTCTTTTTAAAGGAGCCTGATCTACAACCGAGATGCCGAAACGTAGTCCGCCCTCAGTGACCTCTACCACTTGAGAAGCAATTAACTTAGCTCTTTGTTCGATTAGGTCAGCAACCGTTTTTTCAAGACGCAACGAAATTAATAATGCCGCAAACAGCAACACGGCACACAAACCTAAAAGAGGAAAAAGGGTGAGCGGAATAACCCGTCTTCGAAGCGTTGATTGTTCTGTCATAAAGTGTTGCGTCTAGCTACTGCATGGTCGCTGTTAAAGCTCGCAAACTGGCTGTGACAGGCTTGCGTATCTGAATATGACGGGCTGGTTAACCTTGAGAAAGCAAAGCTTCTATGAGCGGCTAAAAAAATTTGCACGTCTCGATTATCGCAATTCAAGGATCGTTTATCAATGGGATAAATTTTTTTCTGAGTCTTTGTGAGCAAATACGCAGAAACGAAAAAGCCCAACCTTATGAGTTGGGCTAAGTCGTTGATTTTACTGGTGCCGGAGAAAGGAATCGAACCCTCGACCTTCTCATTACAAGTGAGCTGCTCTACCAACTGAGCTACTCCGGCAATTAACTGCTGGCTCGCGTTAGTGAGAACTAACAACAGAGCCGCGAATTATAAATGAATTATGGCAAACGTTTTTTATCTAGAGAGATCGCTATTTAACAATCGTGAGTGTAGGCCGTTTCGGGTCGGTAGCCCCAGGGCTAGGTGCAGTGGAAGGTGACCCCGTTTCAGGCGATTGTGCCTGTGCACCGCCTGCAAAACCAGCCGTCGACGAGTTAGTGGCCGGAGTACTGTCAGTGCTAGGCTGTTCAACCTCAAAACCCATGCCGGCACCGGTTTCGCGCGCATATAGCGCCGTCACCGCGCCAACCGGGATATAGAGGTTTTCAGTCACGCCGTTAAAGCGCGCTTGAAACTCGATGCTGTCGTTGCCTAAGACGAGTCCCTTGGTTGCCATCATGCCAATATTGAGCGTGATCTGACCATCTCGGATGTGTGCCGGTGGCACCATCGTATTTTGATCAACACGCACCACGATTTGAGGCGTGTAGCCGTTATCGGTGCACCATTCGTGCAGTGCACGAATCATGTACGGTTTGGTAGAGGTCTCGGCCATCGCGTTGTTGATTAACGGCGCATCACTTTTTCTGAGGGCGTCAGCGCCTCAATATAGGCTGGGCGTGAAAAAATACGCTCGCCATATTTTTGTATCGGGGCCGCTGTTTTTGGCAGTTCGATACCATAGTGGTCAAGGCGCCAAAGCAAGGGTGCCATCGCGACATCAAGCATCGAGAACTCTTCGCCAAGCATGTACTTGTTTTTTAGCAGCAAAGGTGCAAGCTGCGACAGGCGATCACGTACTGCTGCGCGCGCGACGTTCATGCGTTTTTCATCAGCGCGGACAGCTCGGTCTTCAAGCGCTGCCACATGAATAAACAACTCTTTTTCAAAGTTGTATAAAAACAAACGCGTACGCGCACGCATGACTGGATCAGCAGGCATCAGCTGTGGATGAGGAAAGCGTTCGTCAATATATTCGTTGATGATGTTTGACTCGTACAGGATCAAGTCACGTTCGACCAAGATTGGCACTTGTCCGTAGGGATTCATCACGGCAATATCTTCAGGCTTATTGAATAAGTCGATATCGCGGATTTCGAAATCCATGCCTTTTTCAAACAACACAAAGCGGCAGCGATGTGAAAAGGGGCAGGTGGTACCGGAGTAGAGGACCATCATGGTGGATTTCCGTCCTAAAAATGACTACAGATAAAAACGAAAGGCCAGCGTCTACAACGAGCAGACGCTGGCCCTGAAATAAAAGCTACTTAACGTGCTTCCAGAACGAGGCGTTCAGGCGCCACGCGACGACAAAAAACAGACCCAAGAACAACAAGACCCAAACCCCAATTTGCTTGCGCTTTTGTTGAATAGGTTCAGCCATCCAGGTCAAGAAGGCTGTGAGGTCGGCAATGTCGTTGTCGTACGCAGACGTACGTGAGGCATCAAGACTCTTGAACTTATGCTCGGTACTCGCTGCACCACGATAATTTGAGAGCGCCTCGGTTTTGCTCGTGACGTAACCCAGCGAGTCATACGTCGTTGTGACGCGCTCCCAGGTAGCAGGGCCTTTGCCTCCGGGTGCTGGGTGCTCGTGAGTCACGATGGTGGTGAGTTCACGTGGTCCCTGACGCTCGTAGAGCACATGGGGCATGGCTGAGGCGGGAAACGCAAGGTTATCCCAACCCGTTGGTTTGCTTGTATCGCGATAATACGTGCGCAAGTATGTGTAAATGTAGTCTGAGCCCGTTGGACCCGCATTGACTGATTTTGCCCGCGCCATGACAGAGAGGTCGGGTGGCATTACACCAAACCAGCGCTTGCCATCTTTTACACCCACTGACCCCATCATCAGATCACCGACTTTTTCGCCTGTAAATAACAGGCTGGTGCGGATTTGTTCGTCAGACAGGCCGATATCGTTCAGTTTGTTATAGCGCATAGAGGCAGCGCTGTGGCAGTTCAGGCAATAGTTAACAAACAGCTTGGCACCGTTTTGCAGCGACGTAAGTTCATTGATGCGATTAGGTGCGCGATCTAAGGGAAACGCGCCGCCCGCAGCACTGGCAGCGTTGCAGGTGATCAGCAGGGCAAGAGCACAAAGCAGCTTCTTGATCATGGTCATTCCGTAAATTAGGTTAGGCTCAATGGGCGTGGAACGTGACGCGGTCAGGGACCGGCTTGAAGGTTCCGAGACGACTCCAGACAGGCATCAGGAAAAAGAAGCCCAGATAAATGAGCGTACCAATTTGCGAGAGCAAGTTAAAGACGTCTGTTGGCGCTTGTGTGCCGAGATAGCCCAAGACAACAAAGTCGGCAAAGAAGATGCCGTAAAGCGTTTTGTGCCAACCTGGACGATAGCGTATGGATTTGACAGGGCTGTAATCTAACCAAGGCAGGAAGAAGAGCAGCACGACTGCGCCACCCATTGCCACAACACCCCAGAACTTAGCGTCGATCAGGCGCAGCAACACGGCCACGCCAAGTAGCACGACGGGCACAATCAGTTTGACTAAGCCTTTGCTGCGAAAAAACATCACGATTGCGGCAATGACGGCTGAACCAGCCAGCACCCACGTAAAGTCGTCGGTCGTGGCGCGCAACATCGAGTAGAAGGGAGTGAAATACCAGACCGGCGCAATGTGCAAGGGTGTTTTGAGTGGGTCAGCTGGAATAAAGTTGTTGAACTCTAGAAAGTAGCCGCCCATCTCGGGGGCGAAGAAAACAATCGCCATGAAGATAATGAGAAACCCCATAAAACCCATGATGTCGTGCACGGTGTAGTAGGGGTGAAACGGGATACCGTCAAGTGGACGACCATACTTGTCTTGTTTGGTTTTGATGTCAACGCCGTCTGGGTTGTTTGAGCCCACTTCGTGCAAGGCGACGACGTGCGCGGCAACCAGGCCGAGCAGCACTAAGGGAATGGCAATCACATGGAAGGCGAAAAAGCGATTCAGTGTGGCGTCAGACACCACATAGTCACCCCGAATCCAGATCGAGAGTTCAGGCCCAATAAATGGGATCGCCGAGAACAGGTTCACAATCACCTGTGCACCCCAGAAAGACATCTGACCCCAAGGTAAGAGATAGCCAAAAAACGCCTCGGCCATTAAGCACAAGAAAATACCGACACCGAAGATCCAGACCAATTCACGCGGTTTGCGGTATGAACCATAAATCAGCGCACGCACCATGTGCAGATACACCACGACAAAAAACATCGAGGCCCCGGTTGAGTGCATATAGCGGATAAACCATCCGCCGGGCACTTCGCGCATGATGTACTCGACGGATTGAAACGCAAACTGCGCGTCGGGTTTGTAGTGCATGACCAAGAAAATACCGGTGACGATTTGCAGCACCAGCACTAATAATGAGAGGGCGCCAAAAAAGTACCAAAAGTTAAAGTTTTTTGGAGCATAGTACTCAGACAGGTGCGCTTTATATGTGGATGTCAGCGGAAAACGCTGATCAATCCAACCTAGCAGTCCGGTCGTTTCGACAGTTTTATGGCCAGCCATGAAAACGGTTCCTTTACTTGTTCAGTGTCAAGTTGTGGGGGGTGAGCAACAGACCGTTAGGCCTTGTTGTTCTCGTCAACCCCAACAACAATGCGGGTGTCGCTTAAATATTGGTAAGGAGGCACTTCGAGATTGTCGGGAGCGGGTTTATTTTTAAACGCGCGACCGGCCATATCAAACGTTGAGCCATGGCAGGGGCACAAAAAGCCGCCATCCCAGTTGGAAGGCAGACTTGGCTGTGGGCCGGTGACAAATTTTGGTGTAGGCGAGCAACCTAGATGGGTGCAAATACCAACGGCGACGAAGAGCTCTTGTTTACGCGAGCGCCATTCGTTTTTTGCATAAGCAGGCGTAAAACCTGGGCGATTTGAGTTTGGATCAGCAAGCTCGCCAGCATTTTGCTTGAGCGAATCGAGCTGTTCTTTGGTACGGCGAATGAGCCAAACAGGCTTGCCGCGCCACTCAACTGTGCGCATTTCGCCAGGTGCCAAGGTGCTGATGTCGACTTCAACGGGTGCGCCGGCAGCGCGGGCGCGATCAGACGGAGCAAAGGTGCTGACAAATGGTACCGCGGCAGCTAAGCCTGCTACCCCGCCCATTGCACAGGTTGTACCAATCCAGAGACGGCGCGAGGGGTCAGACGGGAGCGTGGCTGGGACCGCACCTTCGTCGTCATGCATAACTGAATCCTGACTCATCTTCCTATCCTTGTGGTTGCGCGGGCGACCTTACCTTATCAACGCCGCCTAGCAGTCATTACCCAACAAACATATTTCGTCTTGTTGCAAACGTTTTAACCCCTTATTATAGCCCGACCGAGCCGGTACTTTCTATGGGAGAAATTAGAAATGGCGCAGGGAAAAGGAATTTTCAAAGAATTTGAGCAATTTGCACTACGCGGCAATGTGGTTGATTTGGCTGTGGGCGTAATCGTGGGCGCTGCTTTTGGCAAGATCGTTGACTCGTTGGTCAAAGATATTGTCATGCCGTTGGTGAATTTTTTGGTGGGCGGTTCGGTTGACTTCAGTAACAAATACATTGTGCTGTCTCGCCCCGCGCAGTACGCGGGACCCGAAACTTACGCTGATTTAACTAAGGCTGGGGCTAACTTGTTTGCCTGGGGTAACTTTTTAACAATTGTCATTAACTTTGTTTTGCTGGCGTTCGTCATCTTTTTTATGGTGAAGGCAATCAATACTGCTCGCGCCAAAATGGATCTAGCGGCGCCCCCGGCTAAGACACCTGAAGACATTGAGTTGCTACGCGAGATCAGAGACTCGCTCAAAAAGTAGGCGCTCACACGGGCTAATCGACCCTATTGGCTTAAGGCCATGCTCGATAAGGGTCATACGTCGGACGCAATAGCGGGGGTGAGGTTGTGAGGCCTGTCGGGCGATGTGCGGTGAAAGAGGCGTTAGACAGGGTTATCAAGATCGACAAAGTCCACCCGGATACCGAACTCTTGGGCAATCGCCTGGCCGAGCGCTTGGACACCATAGCGCTCAGTTGCGTGGTGGCCTGCGCTGATAAACCCCACGCCTGCCTCACGCGCGAGATGCACTGTAGGCTCAGAGACTTCGCCAGTGATAAACACTTGGGCGCCCCCGTGAATGGCCTGATCAAGCATGTTTTGGGCCGCCCCAGTACACCAAGCAATCCGTTGTACGGCTAATTCTCCTGCGCCAATCACCAGGGGCGGGCGGTTTAAGCGCTGCTCGACGCGGCTGGCGATCTGGCCAAGGGTGTTGGCCCCAGGCATTGAGCCAAACCAAAGTAGGCCATTTGAAGTCGTTGTTGGCTCTGCGACCAAGCCAAGCACCCGCGCGAGTTGTGCGTTGTTGCCAAGCACTGGGTGGGCGTCCAAAGGCAAATGAAAGGCCAACAAATTGATGTCGTGTGTCAGCAGCGCGGCGAGGCGTTGCTTGCGTGTGCCGAGTACCCTTGGGTCTTCGCCTTTCCAAAACCAACCATGATGCACAAGTAAGGCGTCGGCCTCGCGTTGGGCTGCGACCTCAATTAAGGCCTGACTTGCAGTCACGCCCGAGATAATATGCGAGATGGTTGGTTTGCCTTGCACTTGGAGGCCATTTGGGCAGTAGTCATTGAAGGCAGCGGTGCTGAGGGTACTGTTGAGCCACTGCTCTAAAGTTTGGGTCGATACCGTTTTCATCATTTTCTGGAACACCTCATGCGTCGTCTTTGGTTGCTGTTTGCCCAAGCGGTAACGGTCTGTATAGCAGTTTTGTTTGTGGTGACAACTTTGCGCCCAGATTGGCTAGGGGTCAAATCGCAACTTCGCAGCCCGAATGGCGCTGTTGGATTATTGCTTAGTACGGACAGCAACGCTTCACAAGCACCAGGCTCTTACGCTGGAGCTGTATCTGTGGCTGCGCCAGCAGTGGTCAATATTCACACCACTAAACGGGCAACAGTGTCGCGCCTTCCTTTGCCCCCTGACCCATTGTTGCGCAAATTTTTTGAACAAATGCCCGGATTTAACCAAACACAACAAACGACTAGTTTAGGCTCGGGTGTGGTGGTGTCTGCCAAGGGGCATGTGTTAACGAACCTTCACGTCATTGAGGGGGCGGACGAGATTGTGGTGGCACTCACAGATGGTCGTCAAGCGGTCGCCAAGGTACTGGGCGTCGATGCAGACTCAGATCTTGCGGTGTTGCAAGTTGAAATGAGTCAGCTACCCGTGTTGGGCTTTGCGTCACTTGACCCGCCCAAAATCGGGGATGTGGTGCTTGCCATTGGTAATCCATTTGGTGTTGGTCAAACGATCACAATGGGTATCGTGTCTGCGCTGGGCCGTGAAGGGTTAGGGATCAACACCTATGAAAACTTCATTCAGACCGACGCCGCAATCAATCCCGGAAACTCAGGTGGGGCCTTGGTGGACACTCTGGGTCGGTTGGTGGGCATCAATACGGCAATTTATTCAAGATCCGGGGGCTCGCTGGGAATTGGCTTTGCGATTCCAGCCGTCGCGGCACAAAAGGTCTTGAGCGAAATCGTGACGTTTGGCTTTGTGAAACGAGGGTGGCTTGGTATCGAACCGCAAGACATGACAGCCGACTTGGCGCGTGCCTTTGGCTTAGAACGGGTTCGCGGCGTGATTATCGCTGGCATCATGCGAGACGGCCCCGGCGCGAAAGGCGGCCTAAAGGTCGGTGATATCGTTCAAACGATTGCGGGTCAACCGGTTAACGATACCCAGCGGTTCATGGCGCGCATTGCCGCCAATGCGCCTGGTGAAACGATTGAGCTGGGAATCTATCGTAACGGGCGCACCCAAACCTTGACGATGACGCTCGGTCAGCGTCCGGTCAAGCCGAAGTAACTCTTTACACAAGCCTACTTAGTGGGCTCTGCCGCGACGGTCTTTGCAACAGGTGGGTTTGCTGCGAACAAAGACTCGGCCTGTACAAATAATGGCCGACGTACATTGGCGTCAAGGTGAAACGCGATTTCTTGCAGACGCGCAAGTTCTTCGTCTTCGGTATAAAACCAACTGACTGGCATATTCAGTATTTCAGCCACACGGCACATCAACTGATAGTCGGGTGAGTGCTTACCGCGTTCGTATTGGTTCATACGAGCGCTTGCTGACATTGGATCAATACCGGCGAGTTTGCCGAGCTTTTCTTGTGACAACCCCGCGCGTAGACGGGCCTGTTTAAGACGATGAGCGAGCACGATGGTCCCTTTAAGTACCGCGACCGAACCACAATAGGTTCGATCTGACTAGGCATTGATCAGCTTGGCCGAAGCTAAGGCTATTAACCAATGATAAAAAGATATACCTTAAAACATTTCGTCACAAGAGATATTTTTCTTGTAACCATCCATACAAATAGGATAAATGGTTACAGATATATTTAATGCGCAAACTAAGCCTAGTCTGTGCAAATCTTAGGACTCGGCATCAGTGTTGTCTTGGCTGCGGGGCTTGACCCCAGTTGCAACCAAGATGCCAATCTCATACAGCACACACAACGGTACGGCCAGCAAAAACTGACTGACAACGTCTGGTGGGGTCACCACGGCAGCAATCACAAAGGCCCCTACGACGACGTAACCCCGTGCTTCTCTCAACTTTGCGACAGTCACAATCCCCATGCGCACCAATAAGACGACGGCAACAGGGACTTCAAATGTGACCCCAAAGGCCAGAAACATGGTCATCACAAAGCTCAGATAGGCTTCGATGTCAGGCGCTGGGGTGATGGACTCGGGCGCAAAGGACGCAATAAAGGTGAAAACCGACTTGAACACAACGAAATAGCAAAAAGCCATCCCGGCAATAAAGAGCAACGAACTTGAAACGATCAAGGGCAGGGCTAAGCGCTGCTCGTGCCGATATAAACCAGGTGCCACAAAAGCCCACACCTGATAAAGCACGACGGGCAATGACACAACGAACGCAGCCATCATGGTGACTTTCATGGGCACCATAAATGGAGTAATGACACCCGTGGCGATCATGCGGGTACCTTGAGGTAGCGAGGCCAGCATCGGTGCGGCCAGAATGTCATAGATCACCGAGGCACCGGGATAGATAAACAGCACCACAAATATGGCCACTACGGTGCCAACTGCGCGCAATAAACGAGTGCGCAGTTCAACCAGATGCGACATAAAACTTTCGTTGACTGCCGGCGCTTGCTCAGCGTCTGGATTAGGCTGGGTAGTGCCTTCAGTTGCGGTGTTGGCAGAACGGTCAGAGCTCAAGATGCAGATCCTGGGGTTGAAGAGGCGACCGAGGTCTGTTTTGGGTTGTGAGCCGTGGTAGGTGCCAAAGCGCCGAGCTCGAGTTGAGTTGGGGCTGTGGAGAGTGGCAGGGTGTGTGCGACCGCCGGAACGAGTTCTGGCAGAGGCACTAACGTTGGGAGCGGATCTGGCACGAGCATGGCCTGCGCCTCAGCTTCGGCAAAAGAAGGGATTGAGGCTGCAGCGATACTCGAAGGGCTCGTATCGGTCACCGTTGCCACCGAGGGCTTTGGGATCTCGGGGTTGACCGGCTCGACAAGATCTGAGCTGGTATGGGACAGCGATTCTTTTATTGCTGAGACGTCTTGTTCGAGTGACTCAAGAGGTTTGCGCAGCGAGGACTCGGTATTTTGCAGGCTTGACTGCACGCTTTGAGCGGCATCTTGCATTTGGTCTTTTAGCTTGCGCAGCTCGTCGAGTTCGACCTCGCGCTGAATGTCAGTTTTGACATCATTCACATAGCGCTGCGCGCGCCCCACCAAGTGGCCGAGCGTACGAGCCACTTTGGGCAGACGCTCTGGGCCGATGACGACCAGAGCTACGACCCCGATAACGAGTAGTTCGGTAAAGCTGACGTCAAACATGGTGTGTGATGTGCCAAAAAGACTCAGCTATAAAAGCTAGCGGAAAGGGTTAACGCGGACCGGGCTGAGTATTTGATTTCTCTGTTGCTTGCACGTCTATGGTCTCGGCCGTGGCAACGCGTTGCACCGGTGCCGCCTCAGCTGTTGCTGCCGTGGCCTCGCCTTCTTTCGCGTTTGGGTCTTTCATGCCTTCTTTGAAGCCTTTCACCGCACCGCCTAAATCGGCCCCGATGTTTCTAATCTTTTTGGTACCAAAAACGAGTGCAACAATAACCAAAACAATTAGCCAGTGCCAAATACTAAAACTACCCATGATCGTTCTCCAGATTAATTCTTGATGGGGGTGAAGCCCTGCCAAGGGCGTTTACCACCAAGGATATGAAAATGCAGGTGTTTAATCTCTTGGCCGCCCTCAAGGCCTGAATTCGTGGTGAGACGAAAACCGCCTTCAGGCCCCGGGTTGCAGCCATTTGTTAATGCGATGTGTTGCACTTGAGTCAGCATTCTACCTAACCAGCCAGCATCTTCGGGTTTGATATCTTGCATGGACACAATATGGTGACGAGGCACCATGAGCAAATGTACCGGAGCTGCGGGATGAATGTCATGAAAAACCACACAATCGTCATCGGTGTAGACGATTTTTGCAGGGATTTCACCTTTAACAATCTTGCAGAAGAGGCAGTTTTCGCTCATAGGAGGTCGTTTAAGGGTTACGGGAAGCTTTTTCTTGAAGGCCAGATACGCCCTCTCGCCTAGCCAATTCGGCTAATACCTGTTCGGGGCGCAAACCATGTTCAGTCAGCACAACTAAGCAATGAAACCACAAATCTGCGGTTTCTGCCACGATTCGCTCGGGTTGTTGGTCTTTGACCGCCATGACGAGTTCAGTAGCTTCTTCGCCAATCTTTTTTAACGCAGCGTCGGGCCCTTTCGAAAACAACTTTGCCACATATGAGGTCGCAGGATCGCCACCACGTGCGGGCAAACGAGTCTCCAGTATGTCAGCGATTCTTGCCAGAATGACATCGGACGTGTCAGTCGGTGAGCCGATAGAGGTAGGAGCTGTCATGTTAGGGACGTTCACTTGTAAATGAGTTTGGGGTCTTTGAGCACTGGATCAACGCTTAGCCATTTTGAGGATAGCGGATCAGCACTTTGTTCAAGACGCCGATAGAAACAACTTGCGCGTCCAGTATGACAGGCGATCTCGCCGATTTGCTCGACTTTTAACAACAGTACATCACCATCGCAATCGAGTCTGAGCTCAACCAGGCGTTGGACGTGACCAGACTCTTCGCCCTTGCGCCAAAGCCGGTTACGCGAGCGCGACCAAAACACCGCATGGCCTGTTTGTGCCGTCTCAGAGAGCGCATCGGCGTTCATCCATGCCACCATCAAAATTTGCCCCGTGGTGGCGTCTTGCGAAATCGCCGGTATCAAGCCCTTATCGTCAAACTTGACCTCGCTCAGCCAGGCGGGGCGCGCTGTGGTTGTCATGTATTGCGCCTCACGGCAATGCCTTGGTTTGCCATAAAGTCTTTGGCCTGACCGACGGTGAATTCAGCGTAGTGAAAAATACTAGCGGCCAGCACCGCACTGGCACCGCCTAGGGTCACACCATCGGCTAAATGCTGCAGATTACCTACGCCGCCGGAGGCAATCACTGGGATTGCGACGGCGTCGGCCACGCGACGTGTGAGTTCCAGGTCAAAACCGGCTTTGGTGCCGTCGCGATCCATACTGGTTAAGAGCAGTTCGCCCGCGCCAAACTCCGCCATTTGACGCGCCCAAGCTACGACGTCCAAGCCTGTGCCGCGACGCCCGCCATGAGTGAAGACCTCCCAGGCGGGGGTCGCACTATTTGCCACATGCCGCGCATCAATCGCCACGACAATGCATTGCGAGCCATGATAATTGGAAGCGGCTCGAACAAGCTCTGGGTTGGCGACTGCAGCACTATTGATCGAGACTTTGTCGGCGCCGGCATTGAGCAGGCGTTGCACATCACTGACCTGACGCACACCACCGCCTACTGTCAGAGGGATAAACACTTGCGAGGCGACTTGCTCGATGATCGAGAGAATCAAATCACGCCCGTCGCTCGTGGCGGTAATGTCTAAAAAGGTGAGTTCGTCTGCGCCTTGTTCGTTGTAGCGCTGAGCAATTTCAACTGGGTCACCAGCATCAATCAGGTCGACGAAGTTCACGCCCTTCACGACGCGACCTGCTGTGACGTCAAGGCACGGAATGATTCGACGAGTCAGGCCGCTATTGTTGCTCGGCGTGACCATCTGACTCATGGTGCGAGTTCATCAGCACGCAATTGTGCGGCTTCAAAATCAAGAGTGCCTTCATAAATGCTTCGACCTAAAATCGCGCCTTCAATGCCCTCGGCCTCAACTGCGCACAGAGCTTCGATGTCGCGCATGTCTGTGACTCCGCCCGAGGCGATGACCGGGATCCGCACGTGTTGAGCGAGTCGTACCGTTGCTTCGATGTTGACGCCTGTCAACATGCCATCACGGCCAATATCGGTGTAGATAATCGCTTCGCAGCCATAGTCTTCAAATTTTTTGGCCATGTCGAGCACATCGTGCTTGGTGAGCTTGCTCCAGCCATCGGTCGCAACTTTGCCATCGCGTGCGTCGAGCCCGACGATAATGCTGCCTGGAAATGCACCGCAGGCATCATGCAAAAACCCGGGGTTTTTGACTGCAGCGGTACCGATGATGACGTAGGTGATACCGAAATCTAGATAGCGTTCGATCGTGTCGAGGTCGCGAATGCCACCGCCAATTTGAACCGGAATATCTGAACCAACTGAATCGACAATCGCGCGAATGACAGATTCGTTTTTAGGTTTGCCGGCCACAGCGCCATTGAGGTCGACCAAATGCAGGCGTCGTGCGCCTCGGTCAAGCCAAAGGTTAGACATGGCGGTTGGGTCTTCTGAGAAGACTGTTGCGTCGTCGAGGTCGCCTTGACGTAGGCGGACGCAGCGTCCGTCTTTGAGATCAATTGCAGGGATCAGCAGCATGTGAGTATTGAGTGGTCACGTAAATTTCAAAGCACTCACGAAAAGCGAGTGTGGCTATGTGATTAGTTTAAGGCTTCCAGTCTACAAAATTACGGTAAAGACGCAAACCATATTCGGCACTTTTTTCTGGATGAAACTGTACGGCAAAGATATTATCGGCCGCAACGGCACAGGTAAACAGGCCGCCGTAGTTGCTTTGCCCGACAGTGAGTTCAGCCTGAGCGGGCACGGCGTAGTAACTGTGGACAAAATAAAAGGGGGTCATATCGGGGATACCCTGCCACAGGGCATGTTCACGGCTTTGTTTCACTGGGTTCCAGCCCATATGCGGCACTTTGAGCTGTTGTGGGCCCGCAGAGAAGGCGGAGCCCTGAAAACGCCGAACCTCGCCTTTAAAGATGCCCAAGCTAGTGGTGTTGCCTTCTTCGCTGCGCTCAAACAACATCTGTTCGCCTACGCAAACGCCAAGTAGGGGCTTGCTTTTTGCTGCGTTAAGCACCGCCTCACGCAAGCCCGCCTCATCCAACGTGCGGATGCAGTCGGCCATTGCCCCCTGACCCGGAAACACAACGCGGTCAGCAGCCAAAATGTCGCGCGCCTGACTACATAAGCGGATATCAGCCTCGGGGGCGGCGTGGCGCAATGCCCGCTCGACCGAGTGGATATTGCCCATGCCGTAGTCGACGATGGCAATCAAGGCCATGACTTACAGGACACCTTTGGTAGACGGCACAACGCCAGCACTGCGTGGATCGAGTTCGAGAGCCATGCGTAGCGCTCGACCGGTGGCTTTGAAGATCGTTTCGCACTGGTGGTGTGCATTGACGCCGCGTAAGTTATCAATGTGCATGGTGAGTAACGCATGATTGACCAAACCCTGAAAAAATTCAATGGTGAGGTCAACATCAAAATCACCGACGCGCGCGCGGGTGAAGGGCACGTGAAATTGCAAGCCGGGCCTGCCTGAAAAATCTACCACCACGCGCGAAAGCGCCTCGTCGAGAGGCACATACGCGTGACCGTAACGACGAATCCCGGCTTTATCGCCCACGGCTTTTGCAATGGCTTGACCAAGCGTGATGCCAACGTCTTCAACCGTGTGGTGAGCATCAATTTCTAAATCGCCCTGAGCATGCACCTCAAGGTCAATTAAACCGTGGCGGGCAATTTGATCAAGCATGTGATCTAAAAAAGGCACGCCCGTGTCGAGCTTTTGGCGGCCTGTGCCATCTAGATTGATTGCGACACGTATTTTTGTTTCGTTGGTATTGCGGATAATTTCGGCGGTGCGCATGGCTTGGGCTCTTAGCGTCAGAATCTATATTGTAGGGCGGTCTGAGCGAATTGTTGTTGTGAATCGTGCTGGATCGCTGGACTTACTTGTTGCTTGGTGTCGTGAGGCGGTAGGTGGCGCTTGCCGCATGGGCTTGCAGGCCTTCGCCTAGCGCGAGTTCAGCAGCAATTTTGCCCAGTGTTTGCGCACCGGCTTGCGAGACGTGGATCAAACTTGAGCGTTTTTGAAAGTCATAGACGCCTAGCGGTGAAGAAAACCGAGCGGTACGCGAGGTTGGCAACACGTGGTTCGGGCCCGCGCAATAGTCACCAAGCGACTCAGAACTGTGCTGTCCCATAAAAATCGCACCTGCGTGACGCAAATGAGGTAGCCAAGCGTCAGGATCTTGAACTGACACCTCAAGATGCTCTGGCGCGATCTGGTTGCTTATTGTGCACGCCTCGCTCAAATCCTGCACCAAAATCAGCGCGCCCCGATCGCGCAAGCTTGCGCGAATAATTTCAGCGCGGGGCATGGTGGGTAGTAATTTGTTGATCGAGCGCTCGACTGCATCGAGGTAACTTGCGTCTGGGCATAACAAGATTGCCTGAGCGAGCTCGTCGTGCTCGGCTTGCGAGAACAGATCCATTGCGATCCAGTCCGGTGACGTTTTACCGTCGCAGATGATGAGAATTTCGCTTGGGCCCGCGATCATATCGATGCCAACGACACCAAAGACGCGGCGTTTTGCCGCAGCGACGTAGGCATTACCTGGGCCAACAATTTTATCGACGGCCGGTACCGTTGCAGTGCCGTAGGCGAGCGCGCCGATGGCTTGAGCACCACCCATCGCGAAACAGCGGTCAACACCCGCAATCGCCGCTGCGGCCAGCACCATGGCGTTACGATGGCCACCGGGGGTTGGCGTTACCATCACGACCTCTGAAACGCCAGCCACCTTTGCTGGAATCGCATTCATCAGCACCGAAGAGGGGTAAGCGGCTTTGCCACCCGGGACGTAGACCCCAACGCGGTCGAGGGCCGTAATCTGTTGCCCTAAACGCGTGCCGTCGGCCTCAGTGTAAGACCAGCTGTTTTGAATTTGGTGTACGTGATACGTACGTACGCGTTCAGCCGCCGCTTCAAGCGCTTGACGCTGTGCCAACGGGAGCTCGGCAAGGGCCTTGAACCACTCGCTACGCGGGATTTCTAACTCGGCGGCCTGATTGATTTGAACACCATCGAACTCACGCGTCAGGCGAACCAGCGCGGCGTCGCCCTCAGCGCGCACTTGCTTCAGAATACGCGCAGCCGCATTGTCGATGGCCTCATCTTGTTCGGCATCAAACGCCAACAAGGTGCTGAGCGTTGTGTCAAAGTCTGGGTCGCGCGAGTCTAGGCGTGAAATAGTTGCCATGGTGTCAGTCTCTGGGTGTCACGCGGTTGCCACGTTTGCGTGACTGGCTTGTTCAAAGGCGTCTAACAGCGGTTGCAGTTGCGCATGACGGGTTTTAAGCGCGGCACGGTTGACCACCAAGCGCGATGAAATCGGCATGATGTCTTCGACCGCGACTAAATCGTTCGCCTTTAAGGTGTTGCCGGTTGACACCAGGTCGACGATCGCATCGGCCAGACCCACTAAGGGTGCGAGTTCCATTGAGCCGTAAAGCTTGATGAGGTCAACGTAAACGCCTTTTGCGGCAAAGTGTTCGCGCGCAGCTTGGGTGTATTTGGTCGCAACACGTAAGCGTGCACCTTGGCGCACAGCAGCCTCATAATCAAATCCTTTTCGCACTGCGACCGCCAAGCGGCAACGTGCGATGTTTAGGTCAATCGGCTGATACAACCCACCAGGGTGTTGCGCTGCGTGTTCGAGGAGTACATCTTTACCAGCAATACCCAAATCAGCCGCGCCGTATTCAACGTAGGTTGGAACGTCAGAGGCGCGCACAATAATTAATCGCAAGCCAGGGTTGCTGGTGGCGATAATCAGCTTACGCGACAGCTCTGGGTTTTCAGAAACCTGAATGCCAGCCGCCTCGAGAAGCGGCAGAGTTTCTTCAAAAATTCGTCCTTTCGAGAGGGCCATCGTTAAAGGCCGAAGCGACTCAGCTGCGCTCATGAGAGATCCTTGCTAGAAATGCGTTCGATGTTGGCGCCTAGCTGTCTGAGCTTGTGCTCCATGCGCTCGTAGCCTCGATCAAGGTGATAGATTCGCTCGACGATGGTCTGGCCCTCAGCTGCCAGACCTGCAATGACAAGGCTTGCAGAGGCACGCAAATCGGTGGCCATGACAGTTGCTCCAGACAGTTTTTTTACACCACGCACAACTGCTGTGTGGCCGTCGATGTCAATGCGTGCGCCCAAACGCAGTAGTTCTTGCACATGCATGAAGCGGTTTTCAAAAATTGTTTCAGCGATGACCGAGGTGCCGTCGGCCAGCGCGTTTAGCGCCATTAATTGGGCCTGCATGTCAGTGGCAAACCCTGGGTATTCGTGTGTACGAAAGTCAACAGGTTTGGGCCGCTGTGTCATGCTGGCGCGAATCCAGTCAGTGCCGCACGTTAGCGTTACACCAGCCTCTTGGAGTTTAGAGAGGGTGGCACCCATGGTGTCGGGCGCGACCTGGCGTAACGTGATATCACCACCGGCTGCACCCACTGCACACAAAAAGCTACCCGCTTCGATACGATCAGGAATCACCTGATGGGTGGCACCGTGCAGGCTCTTGACGCCTTCAATGATGATGCGATCGGTACCATGGCCATGAATCTGCGCGCCCATCTTAATCAACAGTTCGGCTAGATCCACGACCTCGGGTTCACGCGCGGCGTTTTCTAAAATGGTTTGACCTTCTGCTAAGACGGCAGCCATCAGCAGATTTTCGGTGCCAGTGACTGTCACCATGTCGGTACGAATGACTGCGCCCTTTAGGCGTTGGACTCGCGCCACGACAAAACCGTGTTCGATGCTGATGTCAGCCCCTAACGCGGCCAACCCGTGAATGTGTTGGTCGACTGGGCGCTGACCAATTGCACAGCCGCCAGGTAGGCTGACTCGTGCCTGACCAAAGCGTGCAAGCAGGGGCCCCAGCACCAAAATCGAAGCGCGCATGGTTTTTACAAGTTCGTAGGGCGCCTCAAGAGTCGTGACGTCGTTGGCAGTGATATGGACAGTGCCATCGGTATCGCGCGTGCAACGAACGCCCATCTGGCCTAATAATTTAAGCGTGGTCGCAATGTCGTTTAACTTGGGTACGTTGGTGAGTGTGACTGTATCGGCAGTGAGTAAACCAGCACACAAAATTGGCAACGCCGCATTTTTTGCGCCAGAAATAATGACTTCACCATGCAGGCGACTACCACCCGTGATTCGTAAAATATCCATCAGGCGGGCTTGCTGAACTCTTCGGGGGTTAAGGTCCGCATCGAGAGTGCGTGGATTTCTTGTTTCATCCGATCGCCTAACGCGGCATACACCAACTGATGGCGGGCGATCAGGCGCTTACCTGCAAACGCGTCGCTGACGATGACGGCCTCGAAATGCGCGCCATCGCCGCTGACTTCAAGGTGCTCGCAGGCGAGCCCGGCGGCGATGTAAGCGCGAATATCTTCTGGGGTAGGCAACATGATCTGCAAGGTCCTTGAGGGGGTAACGATTCTAGAATATTCGTTATTTTAGATGGTTTAGCTACGCAGCTTGTAGCCTCGGCCTAAGAGGCGCAGGGCAAACGTCGTCAAAACGGAAAACACCCCTGCGACAACAGCTAGGCTTTGCCAAGGCGAGACATCGGCCACGCCAAAAAACCCGTAGCGAAACCCATCAATCGTGTAGAAGAGCGGATTCCAGTGCGACACAGTCTGCCAAAAGGCAGGTAGGGTGTGCACGGAATAAAACACTCCAGATAAAAACGTGGCGGGCATAATCAGAAAATTTTGAAAAGCGGCGAGCTGATCAAATTTTTCGGAGGTCAGCCCGGCAATCAAACCTAAGATCGCCATAATGCCGCAGGAGAGAATCGCGAAGACGAGCGCCCAAAGCGGATGCTTGATTGGCATCGAGCTGAAATATTGGGACACCAGCCAGACGCAGGTTCCGACGGCCAGCCCCCGCACAATGGCGGCTAACACGTAGGCACTGAAGAACTCTCGGTGCGAGATGGGTGGCAACAAGACGAATACCAAATTGCCCGTGACGCGGCTTTGAATAAGCGATGACGACGGGTTAGCAAAGGCGTTTTGCAGCATGCTCATCATCATGAGCCCTGGGATCAAAAAGGCGGTGTAGGGCACGCTGCCATACACTTGGATCCGATCTTGTAACACCTGAGCAAAAATGACAAGGTACAACAACGCTGTAATGACGGGAGCGGCAATCGTCTGAAAGCTGACCTTCCAAAAACGCAGCAATTCTTTGCCAAGCAGGGTCGGGAACCCTGAACCCGCCCCTGCACGAGCGGTCAAAATGGGGGTGCTCATGCTTGTGCCTCAGAAAACTTAGACGGCTGGGCGTTCATAATTTGGACAAACGCCTGCTCGAGATTGCCACCGCCACGTGCGATCAGGGCTTTGGTCGTATCAAGTGCGACGATGCGCCCACCCTTTAGCATGGCCGTGCGGTTGCAAAGCATTTCAGCTTCTTCTAGGTAGTGTGTGGTCAAGATAATGGTGTGACCTTTGGCGTTGAGCCGGGAGATGAATTCCCAGAGGCTGCGGCGTAAGTCGACATCAACTCCTGCTGTGGGTTCGTCAAGCACGATGACGGGTGGGCGATGCACCAGCGCTTGAGCAACCAGCACACGACGCTTCATCCCGCCAGACAAGGCACGCATGTTCTCGTCGGCCTTGTCGGTGAGCCCAAGGTTGGCCAAAATTTCGTCAATCCAGTCGTCGTTGTGGCGAAAGCCAAAATAACCAGATTGAATTCTTAAGGTTTCGCGAACGGTAAAAAATGGGTCGTAGACCAACTCTTGAGGCACGACGCCTAACGAGCGCCTAGCAGCCTGATAATCGTTGACCACATCATGGCCACAAACACTGGCACGCCCCTGAGTGGCCTGACACAGCCCTGACAGCACAGAAATGAGAGTCGTTTTGCCGGCGCCGTTAGGCCCCAGCAACGCAAAAAACTCGCCGTGCTCGATTGTTAAAGATACATCATCAAGCGCCTGAAAGCCGGGGCCTGTCGGTGGGCGAAACAAGCCACGCCAACCCAAGGTGCGAGGTGCAAAAACTTTAGAAACATGTTCAAACGAAACAGCAGACATGACGACCTTGTTGTGGGGCGGTGCACCCGAGCGATCAGACGCCCCGCGGGAGCGGGGACTGATCGTTATTGTTGTTGTGCGCGTTGGTTGAGCGCTTGAATCAGGCCATCGATCCCGGTTTGACCAATTTGCTGAGAAAACTGATTGCGGTAGTTTTCAATCAGCCAGATATTTTCAACGTTTAGGTCATAGATCTTCCAGCCTTGCGGTGTTTTTTCAAGACGGTAATCTAGCGCAATCGGTTGAGTATTAGCGCGTTGCATGACTTGAGATTTGACGACGAGGTCGGTGGCATCAGCGTCGCCTCGCAAAGGCAAGACTTTAATGCTGGTGCCCTCGTCGACGCGGGTGAAGGCGCCGCTGTAAGAGCGACCTAAGGTGCCGCGAAAGGCTTTGACCAAGGCTGCCTGTTGTTCGGGTGTTGCCTGTCGCCAATAGCGACCCGCTGCGAGGCGCGTTGTTTTTTCAAAATTGACGTGAGGCAAAATGAGGTCGTCAACGATTTGATTGACGCGCGCGGTGTTGCCGGCGCGCACGCTGCTATCGGTCTTAAGCGCGGCGAGTACTTGATCGGCGACCTGCTGCACGAAGTCGTTGGGGGCGGCCTTCGGATCAGGTTTTGTCTGCGCACGTGAAGTGTGACCCAACCCCAGCAGCACGCACAAGACAAACAGTTTAAAAAATAAATCGATGCGAGACTTCATCAAACATATCCTTGCAATAGGCTAAATATCTGTTGGCAGGTAATAGCAGTGAGCCTTATTTTTTTGGCGCGATGCCAAGCGCTTTTTCATCGGCCGACACGGCCTCAAAATCTTCGTAGTTCGGTAGGGTCTGGGCCTCAGCGGTTGCTCCGGTAATTTGAGCCTGACGCCGCTTCAGGTAGGCATCACGAATAAAGCTGTAGCGGTCTAGCGCGGTACGGTCAATCGTGTTTGTGACTGCGAGCAGTGCCTCTCGGCGCTCGACGACCTCAAGACCATAAATTGAATTACGAACATCGATGTTCGTAATTAACGAACCATACCCAAACTGGTTCACATAGATGTCAACGGCTCGGCCAGCACCGTCTCTGAGGGTGGAGGAGCCCATAATCGGCAGAACAAGGTAAGGACCAGAGTCGAGCCCCCAGACCCCGAGCGTGACACCAAAGTCGTTAGGAATTCGTTTGGCGCCAGTTTGACTCGCTAAATCCAAACAACCCCCAAGCCCCATCGTCGAGTTGAGTAAGACGCGGCCAAACGTATTGAGTGCATCGACTTGGCGCCCTTGAAGCGTACTGTTAAACCAAGACCATACGTCACCGAGGTTTAAAAAGACGTTGTTGATACAGGTGCGAACAGGTTGTGGCACAACAAACGCATACGCTTCAGCGACCGGTTTTAATACAGCGCGATCCACTGCGTCATTGAACTCGAAGACCGCGCGGTTTGAAGTCTCGAGAGGGTCAGCGGGATTGGCAGGGCCGGTTGACTGCGTGGCGCACCCTGAGAGCATCACCAGCGCGAGCGCGCTAAACGCCAGGCCAAGCTGTTGAATAAAAAAACGAGTACGCATTTTGCTTGACCGTTATTGAGAGAGTTTGGGCGACTTGGGTGCGGTAGTTGACTCGCTGCCTTGGGGCGTGCCTTGTTTTTCAGCAGACGAGTACAAGAATTGACTGATCAGGCTTTCAAGGACGATCGCGCTTTGCGTGAACTGAAGCGTCGCACCCGCGACCAGGTCGGCGTCATCGCCACCCGCTTCAAGGCCGATATATTGTTCGCCTAGCAAGCCCGAGGTCAAAATCTTGGCTGAAGAATCTTTCGGGAAACGATAGTTCTTTTCGATTTGAACGGTCACGACCGCCTGAAAGGTTTTTTCATCGAGAGTGATGCTGGCAACGCGTCCGACCACGACGCCCGCACTTTTTACCGGCGCACGCACCTTGAGCCCGCCGATGTTGTCGAACTTTGCCGACAGAGCGTAGGTGGGGGCAAGCGAGAAGCTGCTGAGGTTGCCGGCTCGTAAGGCTAGAAAAGAGAGCGCGATTGCGCCTAACAAGATAAAGAGCCCTACCCACCAGTCTGTTTTTTCGTTTGACATAATTTGACCCTTTAATTGCTGAACATCAGCGCAGTCAGTAGAAAATCAAGCCCCAAGACCGCGAGCGAGCCGGTCACAACGGTACGAGTAGTGGCCCGCGCCACCCCCTCAGGTGTTGGACGAGCCTGCCAGCCTTCGTAGAGGGCGATCAGCGTCACTGCTACCCCAAAGATGATACTTTTTATTACGCCGTTCAACACGTCTTTGAAGACGTCGACACCGTTTTGCATTTGTGACCAAAAGGCACCGGTATCGATACCAATGAGAAGCACACCGACCACCCAGCCTCCGATAATCCCGACCATTGAAAATACAGCAGCCAAAACAGGCATCGCAATGATTCCGCCCCAAAAGCGTGGGACAAAGACTCGTCTGATTGGGTCGACGGCCATCACTTCCATCGCGGCTAATTGTTCGCCGGCTTTCATTAAGCCAATTTCAGCGGTGAGCGAAGTGCCGGCGCGTCCGGCAAAGAGCAGTGCGGTAATGACTGGGCCGAGCTCACGTGTCAGTGAGAGTGCGACCAGCAAGCCAAGCGCCTCTTCAGAGCCGTAGCGGTTCAGGGTGTAATAGCCCTGTAATCCTAAAACAAATCCAACGAATAAACCCGAGACAATAATGATGAGCAAAGAATAATTGCCGATGAAATGCACTTGTTGAGACACTAGCCGCGGGCGGCTTAACACGATGCTGCTGCGTTGCAACAGCATGAAAAAGAAACGCGTAAACAGGCCCAGCCCAGTCAGACGCTCGCGCGCCTGTTTGCCAAGACGGGCTAAAAAGTTAGATTGCCTCATGGCTGTGTGCCTGTGCGAGCAAGCCAAGCTTCAAAAGCAGGGGTGACGGGGTAGTCGAAGGCAACCGGGCCGTCGGCATGCCCGTGTAAAAACTGCTGAACATAGGGGTCAGTCGAGGCACCAAGCGTGGCCGGTGTGCCATGCGCTTTCAGTTCGCCCTGACCGACCAAATAAACGTGATCAGCAATTGCAAAGGACTCGGCGATGTCGTGGGTAATCACCACGGAGGCGCAGCCTAAGCGGTCAGAGAGGCTGCGAATCAGGCGCGCTGTGATGCCTAGAGAGATTGGGTCAAGGCCAGCAAAGGGCTCGTCATACAGAACCAGTTCAGGTTCTAGCACCACTGCGCGTGCGAGCGCGACGCGACGCGCCATACCGCCAGAAATTTCAGATACTTTTAAATGCGCGGCAGCACGTAAACCCACTGCGTTGAGTTTTTCGAGCACGCGCTCGGTGAGTTGCGTGGCTGACAGACTGAGGTGCTCACGTAGCGGAAATGCGACGTTTTCGAAGACGTTTAGGTCGGTGAACAGCGCACCCTGCTGAAACAACACCCCCATGCGCTGGCGCAGTGATTGCAACAGCGGGCGATCGGCATGCGCCAGATTTTGCTCAAATAGGGTGATGGTGCCCTGGCGCGCGACGAGTTGGCCAGTGGCCGCGCGCAACAAGGTGGTTTTGCCCGATCCCGAGCCACCCATCATCGCCACGACTTGCCCCGGCAAGACCTCGAGCGAGATCTCGCGCAGAACCGTGAAGCCGCCGTAGCCCAGCGAAACACCTTCAAGGCGTAGCACGGGTTGGTGTGATTTCTGAGGGGGCGTCAGCATGTTGAACCAAAGGGGTCAGAGCAAAATCCAGGCGCTGAACGATACAGCGCAGCTGGGCAGTCAGGCTCAGGCTCTCAATTGTAACGCCCACACAGAAAGTTGTAACACTCTCTGCGCTGTTGAGCGATGGTCAAATCTCTTACTGCGGTTGAATATTTGCCGACTGAATGACTTTGGCCCATTTAGCCGTCTCTGAGGCAATAAACTGCGCAAAGACTTCGGGCGTGCCCCCGCCGGCCTGACTGCCAGCGTCGGAGATCTGTTTAATCACCTCAGGGTCGAGCAAGATTTCGTTGAGTACCGCATTAAGCTTGGAGATGATGGCTGCTGGCGTGCCGCCTGGAGCGATGATGCCTTGCCAGTTGTAGGACTCGAAGTTAGGGATGCCGAGTTCGACCATCGTCGGTACGTCTGGCAAAAGTGCCAGACGTTTGGTCGAAGTCACGGCGAGTGGGTGTATTTTTTGGCCCTTGATGGCGGGAAGGGCGGCGTAGCCCATCTCAAACATCATACTCAAGTGTCCAGCCATCAAGTCGGTGGCGGCCGGCGCACCGCCTTTATAAGGCACGTGCACGATATCAATGTTGGCGAGGTTACGAAACATTTCACCAGAGAGATGATGCGCGCCGCCGATACCTGACGAGCCAAAGGTCAGTTTGCCCGGCTCTTTTTTAGCCAAAGCAATCAGGTCAGTTAAGTTTTTAACGGGCAGGCTATTGGCCACACTCAACACTAAGGGGCTGTTTTCAATCAAAATGACCGGGGCCAGGTCTTTTTGAGGGTTGTAGGGCAGCATGGTCATCAAGGTCGGATTCACCGCCAGTGGCGCCAGATTGCCCGAACCGATCGTGTGGCCATCAGCCGGCGCCTTGGCGATCAAGGATGTACCAATCACACCACCCGCGCCACTCTTGTTTTCGACCACGACCGATTGGCCAAGCTTTTCGGTGAGCTTGCGCGCCAACAGCCGCATGCGCGTGTCAGAGAAGCCGCCCGCTGCATAGGGAACAATTAAGGTGATGCTTTTGGCGGGCCAAGCCTGCGCACTCGCTGAACTGGTTGGTGTTTGCGCCACAGCATTTGATAGGCCAGAGATGGCCAAGAGGCTCACCGCAATTGAACAGAGGCGTTTAACGGGGTGGATCATCGACAATCTCCGGCTGGTTTAGTTTGACTTAGCGAGGTAAGTCGCTTGTACCCATTAAAAACTCATCAACCGAGCGAGCGCACTGGCGACCTTCTCGTATCGCCCAAACTACCAAAGACTGACCGCGCCGCATGTCACCGGCCGCAAAGACCTTTGCAAGATTGGTGCGGTAATCGTCAGTGTTGGCGCGCACGTTACCGCGCGCATCTTGATCGACGCCGAAGGCCGTCAAGATATTACTCACGGGGGCGACAAAGCCCATGGCCAGCAGAACGAGATCGGCTTGAATATCGAATTCAGAGCCTTCGACCTCTTGCATCTTCATCTGGCCTGATGTTTCGTCTTTGACCCATTCGACGCGAGCCGCGACCAGCTTTTCGACTTTGCCGCTCTTGCCGGCCAAAGATTTACTGGTGATTGCCCAGTCGCGGTCGGCACCTTCTTCGTGCGATGACGATGTGCGCAATTTGGCTGGCCAGTAAGGCCAAGTCATTGCTTTGTTTTCGCTCTCGGGCGGGCGTGGCATCAATTCAATTTGTGTGACGGATTTGGCGCCATGACGGTTACTGGTGCCGACACAATCTGAGCCGGTATCGCCACCACCAATCACGACAACATGCTTGCCTTTGGCAAGCACTTGCGAACTGAGTTTGTCGCCGGCGACGACTTTGTTCTGCGGGCGCAAGAAATCCATGGCGTACATCACGCCGTCGAGTTCGCGACCGGCAATGGGTAAGTCGCGCGGAGTCTCACAGCCGCCAGTTAACACCACGGCGTCAAACTCTTTTTGCAAAGCCGCTGGAGTTTTAACGGTGAGATCTTTGCCAGGGGCTTGTGCGGCCTCGCCAATGTAATGCGAGGTTTTAAACGTGACGCCTTCAGCTTGCATTTGAGTGATACGCTGATCAATCAAGGTTTTTTCAAGTTTGAAGTCTGGGATGCCATAGCGCAGCAAGCCGCCGATACGATCATTTTTTTCAAAGACGGTCACGGCATGACCGACACGTGCGAGCTGTTGCGCGCAGGCTAAGCCTGCTGGGCCCGAACCAATCACCGCAACCGTTTTGCCGGTTTTGTGAGCGGGCGGCTGTGGCACAACCCACCCCTCGGCCCATCCTTTGTCAATAATGGCATGCTCGATCGATTTGATTCCAACGGCATCATCATTGATATTGAGTGTGCAAGCCGCCTCGCAAGGCGCTGGACAAATACGCCCCGTAAACTCTGGAAAATTGTTGGTCGAGTGAAGGACATCCAGAGCACCACGCCAGTTTTGGCGAAACACGAGGTCGTTCCAGTCGGGGATGATATTGTTAACGGGGCAGCCATTATTACAAAACGGTATGCCGCAATCCATGCAGCGCGCCGCTTGTTTACCCGCTTGCTCATCCGAGAGATGCAAGACGAATTCACGCCAATGTTTGAGGCGACTCGCAGGCGCTTCAGACGCCTCTTGCAGACGATCGAGCTCTAAAAAGCCAGTGATTTTTCCCATGATGATTCCTTATGCTGCTTTGGGTTGTGGATTGGCAGCGCGCCACATCTCGCCAAGGGCGCGCTTGTAATCCACAGGCATGATTTTGATGAATTTACCGCGCGCGCTTTCCCAGTGGCTGACTAAGTCGCGTGCGCCAAAACTGCCGGTGTAACGGAAATGGTTTTCAACCAATCGTTTTAGGATCGCTTCGTCGGTTTCGCGCGCATCGTTGCGGCCCAAGCTGTGCCAGATGTCGATACCTTGTGTCTTTTCTTGTTCAGCAGAAGACAACACGGGCTCGATCGCGACCATGCTCAGATTGCAACGTTCAGCAAAGGTACGCTCTGGATCCCAGACATAGGCGACGCCACCCGACATGCCGGCCGCGAAGTTGCGCCCGGTTGCGCCCAACACCACGACGGTGCCGCCAGT
>Ga0247843_1001850_pt1 | contig 40841 bp, 55 predicted proteins | sample LaCruzMarch2017__FD_192420 | JGI IMG/M metagenome (GOLD analysis project Ga0247843, IMG submission 192420) | Freshwater microbial communities from meromictic Lake La Cruz, Castile-La Mancha, Spain - LaCruzMarch2017_8m | ecosystem: Environmental > Aquatic > Freshwater > Lake | place: Spain...
TTTCTTGCCTCAAAATCACCCACATTCAAGGAAATACAACTCTTTGCGACTTAAATTGGTAGCCCAAAAAAACGATTGTTGCCCTGCTGTCCATTCTTCCGATTTGGTCGTCTCTGCAGCTTGATTCTCGACAAGTGACAATAAACTGCTTCGCATGATTTCTCTGACCCCTTCGTTTGCACTCCATGCACGGAGTGCGTCATCGAACGCTGACCTTACTTCGTCATCTACATCAGCTTCCGTTACTTTTTTATACAACCTAAGGGCAATCTGTGTACCGACTTTTATCGCTACGCCTGAAAGAATTTGAGAGGTGATGAGTGGCATTGTATAAATAATAGATGTAAGTTCAGACTATTCCAAAGATAGGGAGATGTTAGTTGATCTCATCAATACCCAAACCTTCCCCGATGCCATTCCAAATTCCCTTGCCCCGGCCAGTAGGTTTTATCATTGGGCAATAGCAGCTCGCGGCCAGCAAAGCGCCTAATGCCGTGGTCGCCCGCCACTTCGTGGAAGGCATCGCTCACCAACACACGGTGGTTGGAGGAGATAGAAATTAACCCACGGTCAAACGCTCGGTGCAGCGAAGGGGAGAGGGCAATGCCATTGCTAATGGTATCGTCATGGCTTTCGGCAAAGGGCATAATGTGGCAAGCATCTACCATCTGTATGTTGGCCGTGGCCACAATGCGCATCCCCGAAATGGCACAGCGGTGGTCGTACACGCGCGGCACTTCGCGCTTAAACAAGCTACCGCGCAAGAACACTTCCTCTTCGTCATTGGCGGCTAGCAGCGCGTTCATAGCCGTTTGGTAAACGAGGGGGCTTTCGTGCAGTATCTTATTAGTAATGTCGGTAAATAGCTCCATCTGCCCATAAGGCGCAGGGCTCACAGCCAAAGGCGCTTCGGGAAAGTAGCGGTGCAATAAGGCGTGTTGCAGGGCAAGGTTGCCTTCCATGTCCTGCATAATGGCAAAAAGGTCATCGTTCAGTTGGGCATATTCAATGGCAGCATCCAACCGTATCAACGATTTGGTAAACTGCGCCATTCCTTCAAGGTCTATGGCTCCAGCCTTGGGCACCAGCGTCCAAAAGCCTTCGCTGCGCATGTAGAAAAACGGTAGCGCCATTAGCGGGTCGTGGCGCGAAGTCACCAACCGATTCCAGTTGCTCCGAAAAAGCGCAATGAGTTCGGGAGTAATAAACACCTGCCCACGATGGATATTACCCTGCGCAGCCAACTGCAACACACTCAACAACAATATCGGTTTGTGCGGTGCGCCTCCGTTAGTACTCGCCCTGCGCAGGCGCGTGAAAGCCTTTATATAATAGGGTAGGGTAGTAGTCATGCAGTGGTGCAATGATACTCGTCAATCATCAATCGCCAATTACAAATCCCCACTCTAAAGGCTATAGCCTTTCACGCTCCTCTGACATCCGAATACTAACATCCGAGTACTGACATCCGAATACTAACATCCGAATACTGGCATCCGAATACTAACGAGCGAATACTGGCATCCGAATACTGGTATCCGAATACTAACATCCGAATACTGGCATCCGAGTACTAACATCCGAATACTAACATGCGAATACTAACATCCGAGTACTGACATCCGAGTACTGACATCCGAATACTGATATCCGAATTCTGGCATCCGAGTACTGACATCCGAATACGAACATCCGAATACTGACATCCGAATACTAACATCCGAATACTGGCATCCGAGTACTGGCATCCGAATACTAACATCCGAGTACTGACATCCGAATACTGACATCCGAATACTGGCATCCAAATACTAACATCCGAATACTAACATGCGAATACTAACATCCGAGTACTGACATCCGAGTACTGACATCCGAATACTGATATCCGAATTCTGGCATCCGAGTAATGGCATCCGAATACTAACATCCGAATACTAACATGCGAATACTAACATCCGAATACTGGCATCCGAATACTCACATCCGAATACTAACATCCGAATTCGGACATCCGAGTACTGACATGCGAATACTAACATCCGAATACTGAAATCCGAATACTAACATCCGAATACTAACATCCGAATACTAACATCCGAATACTAACATCCAACATCCAAGAAAAAATCAGTTCTTCTCAGTTCAATCAGTCAAATCAGCGTTCTAACCCTGATTCCTAATTCGTAATTCCTAATTCGTAATTCATTTCTTCCTCTTCTCCTCCGCAAACCTCCGAATCTCAGCAATATCCTTCGGGCTCAAACCATCCAGAAAGTCATCCACTACTGGGCCATCCACAATGTTTAATCCATTCAACGGGTCATCTTTATCTCCCGAGTTCCCAAACAAATCACTCGGATAAACCACAAACAATTTACATAGACGCGTCAGCATAGTAAACTTCACCGAGCGCAACAGCGGGTTCATCAAGCTTCGCGCCTCATCGCGTGTAAATCCGTGCACCATCAAATACACCATTGGCTGCTGCTTGCTGCGCATGCGAATCAGCCTTGAAAGATTAAGATACAGCATAATAAAGTGGGTTTAGTTGCTTCTACAACGAAAAATCAGGGGTTTTATTGGGCGCATCAGGCAAAAAAAATCGAAAAACAGAGCCATAACCTCCCGCAAACCCTGCTTGTGCGCCCGCAACCCCCGCTTGCGCGTGCGCAAACCCCGCTCTGCTGCGCGCAAACCCCGATCCAGTGCGCGCAACCCCCACTCATGTCCCCGCAACCCCCGCTCATTCGCGCGCAAACCCCGCTTGTGCGCGCGCAATCCCCGCTCATTTGCACGCAAACCCCGCTTCTGCGTGCGCAAACCCCGCTCGTGTGCGCGCAAACCCCGCTCATTCGCGCGCAAACCCCGCTTGGTGGGTATTTCCCGCACACAATTTTAATGCACCCTCCAATATTCGATTCACAACTCCGTTAAAGGGACATCAGCGCAAGCTTCGGGAACGGTCCCATCGCCCAAAACTGACAACAAACCATAATCCTTTAATAAATAGAAATCATGACAGATACACAATCCAACCAATTAGATATGTATAAAGTGGTAGACGATTTATACATCGCTCACAAACCGGTAATTGATGCCGTGCCCGCACGTGTCGCAGGGTTTTCAATATTCCAAGGCAACCTCGCAGCCATCAATTCCAATTTATCCATCCAAAGCATGGTCACCAAAGGTATCACCATCGACAAAAATCAAGTGCGCGAATCCCTCAGCGAACTTTCACTGGCCATCTTCGGTATCGCTCGCGCTTGGGCATTAGCAAACAATGACAATACAAATGCCGAAGAATTCGATTTTAGTCGTTCTGATCTCGATCACATTAAGGACGACACCCTTGTTTCCTTCCTCAGCCATAGGCGCACAATTGTAACCAACAATGCCACAGCCCTTCTCGACTATGGCATCACGCCAACCATCATCACCACATGGTCCAACCAAATGACCGCCTACACAACCATCATTGCCTCGCCCCGAACCGCCATCATTGCGCGTAGTTTGAGCACCTCCCATCTCGCCACCCTCTTCGAGGCCAATCAAAAGCTGCTACTCGACACCATCGACCCGCTGATGTTGCTCTTCAAAGTCAGCGACCCCGACCTCTACGAGCTATACACCCGCTCGCGCATCGTTATAGACCGCCATGGCTCAGGCAACACTCCACCCGACCCTACAGCCGTCAAAATTTGGGGTCTCGTTACACTATTGGGCACCCAAACGCCCATAGTTGGAGCTATCATTAAGGTTTCCAATTCCGAAGGCACAATCCAAACAATCTCAGGCGTTGGCGGAGGCTATACAGTAATAGTAACTGGCTACACCGAACCAATCGAGGTCACCCTTTCGGCCGAAATTGAAGGTCAACCTCCCGTAGTGCGTACCATCACCATCAATCCCGGAGTCGATCAAGAGCAAAATTTCCAACTACCACCTGCTCCTCCCGTTCCTCCAGTGCCACCCACTCCGCCCACGCCACCCACTCCGCCAACGCCACCACTTCCATAACCACCCAACATCAGGGCAACAAAAAAGGCCACAACTCCCTCAGGTGTTGTGGCCTTTCTGTTTCAATTTCCCTTACTCCTTATCCCTTACTCCTTATGCCTTATCCCAATCCCTCACTTTCTCTCTTAAAGTTGGGTCTATTTTCGTTTATCCTTTTTTTGGTACGTTTGTATTATGACTACCATGCAGATTGATATTCTAAATCCCAAGGCAAGCAAATTGCTTAAAGACCTTGCAGATTTACAGCTCATTGCCATCCGAAACCCTAAGGAGGATGGTTTTTTGTCGCTTATAAAAAAGCTGCGCGCCAAAGCAAAAGATAATCCACCCACTTTGGAGGAAATAACCAAAGAAGTAGAAATCGTGAGGGCTAAGCGCTATGCAATAGGGTAGGGTGTTTCCCTACTGCATTTTAGCTGCAAGCTTAAAGCAACCCACTACTTTAACTGCCCATTATTCGGGCAACAAAAAAGGTCACAACTCCCTCAGGTGTTGTGGCCTTTCTGTTTCAATTTCCCTCACTCCTTATCCCTTATGCCTTATCCCTTACTCCTTATGCCTTATCCCTCACCCCTCACCCCTTATCCCTTACTCCTTATGCCTTATTCCTTATCCCTCCCCTCTTGAAAAACAGGATCCACCCCCAACTCATGCCGAAACTTGCCTCCGTTGTTCACAAACAAGTTATAGTACTTCTGATTGATTTGAAGTTGCTTCATCAAGTAAAGCTTATCTCCCGCAGATTCGGCTTCAAATGCAGCATCAAAGGTTTTCTCGGTATCGTCACGCAACCAATCCAGCAAAGTGCGGCCATCTATTTCAATGTAGTTCATATCTACCCGCACATCATATACAAGGAAGAAAGCAATGCTCAATGCGTTGTCAAACACCACTTTGCGCAGTAACGTTCCTCCATCAAACCCAGGCTCGTCCATGCAGCGCATGCATTCGTAATGGTCGCGGGTCCATTTAAGCAAACCGTGCAAACTCTGCTGATTGCTTCGCTTTTGCAGGTGGTCTTTCACCACAAAAGCCTTGTTGTTCTCAACAATCGTACACAAGCTCTTGGAAAACACCCCCGCCAACGGCTTGCAATTGACCGTAGCATTTTGCCCAATTGCCGTGCTACTTATTAGAAAGGAAACCAGTAGAGGTGCAAAGGCGCGCTTAATACACATTCACTTCTTGCTCAAGTTGAACGCCAAATGTATCGAACACCGACTTCATAATTGCCTTCGAAAGCTTTAAAATTTCAACGCCTGTTGCATTTCCATAATTCACCAACACTAAGGCTTGGTCGCGATGGCTGCCCGTGTTGCCCACCACCTTGCCTTTCCATCCGCATTGCTCTATAAGCCACCCTGCTGCCAACTTCATTGTGGTGCCTTCGTTGGCATAAGCGGGCATAGTGGGATACTGGTGCTTTAAGCGCTCATACACCGAAAAGTCCACAACAGGATTCTTGAAAAAGCTGCCCGCATTGCCCAATACTTTCGGGTCGGGCAATTTGCTTCTCCGTATGGCGATAACTGCGTCACTCACATCTTTCAGCGTGGGTTCTTGCACGCCCATGGCCTCTAATTGTTGGGCTATAGCACCATAGGAGGTGTTTAACTTGCCCTGCTTGTGCAACTTTAGGCTTACGTAGGTAATGATATAATCCCCGCGATGCTCCCGCTTAAACACACTTTCGCGATATCCAAAGTTGCAATCAGCTGCGTAAAACCGGTTCATTTCGATGGCTTTAAGATGGACGGCCTCTAAATCATAAAACACATCTTTCAGCTCCACCCCGTAGGCACCAATGTTTTGCATAGGAGCGGCTCCCACATTTCCGGGTATAAGCGCAAGATTCTCGATGCCATACAATCCCATCGCTACACTGTGCATTACAAGAGCATGCCAACTTACACCAGCCCCCACCTTTAGAATAACGCTTTGATTGTTGTCCTTAACAACTTCAATGCCCATCAACTCATTCTTTAATACAAGGCCATCCACGTTTTTCGTGAACAACACATTGCTACCACCACCAAGAATAAAGCAGTCTTTTCTTTTGAAGTCCTTGTCCGATAGGATTTCGCTGAGTTGGTTTTCATTCTGCAATCGAACCAAGTGTTTTGCCCGCACATCAATACCAAATGTGTTATAGGGTTGAAGGGATACGTTATGTTCTATCATCATGCGTTGCGAAAATACTATTTATACCCGCTTGGGGTGGTGTTTTACCGCTAATTCGACAAAATGCATCCGCGCCATGTTCACCAGAATGAAGGTTGAAATAGGTGAATAGCATTGAATGACGCAAATTGACGTTCAAAGATTTCGATTTATCCTTCGCCTAAATGGGTTTATTAACAACCTTGTTGTGAAAAGCTAAAACCGCCCTCGCTGAATAGCCCTTGAATAGCGGAATTCAGACTTTTTTTGGCAATTGGACAAAATAATTTTTAAGGGCTTGGATATTCGCAAGAGGTTTATACCTTTGCCGACCCTAAAAACACGGGGTACCACTATTAAAATCAACGAAAGCCGCGACATGCCTACAATTCAGCAGCTGGTAAGAAAAGGACGGAAGACTCTTATTGATAAGAGTAAATCTCCTGCTCTTGACTCATGTCCTCAAAGAAGAGGAGTTTGTGTGAGAGTATATACAACCACACCAAAAAAACCGAACTCAGCTATGCGTAAAGTGGCAAGGGTTCGTTTAACAAACGGAAAAGAGGTGAACTCCTACATTGGTGGAGAGGGTCACAATCTTCAAGAGCACTCTATCGTACTTGTAAGAGGCGGAAGGGTTAAAGATTTGCCAGGTGTGCGTTATCACATCGTTCGTGGCGCTTTGGACACATCAGGTGTTTCTGATAGAAGACAAGGTCGTTCCAAATACGGTGCGAAGAAAGGTAAGCCAGGACAAGCTGCAAAAGGCTCTCCAGCTAAAGGTAAAAAGAAGTAATTAAAGTAGTTCAATAGCGTACAATGAGAAAGTCAATTCCCAAGAAGAAACCATTAGCAGCCGACCCAAGGTTCAACGATACGCTTGTAACGCGTTTTGTGAACAGCCTTATGTTGGATGGTAAAAAAAGCGTTGCCTTCACAGTGTTCTATGATGCGATTGATATCGTAAGCGAGCGCACACAAGAGGATGGATTAGGCATTTGGAAAAAAGGCCTAACTAATGTGATGCCGCCCGTGGAAGTAAAAAGCCGCAGAGTAGGAGGTAGCACATTCCAAATTCCAATTGAGGTTCGCCCAAAGCGCAAATTGGCACTAGGTATTAAATGGATGATTGATTACGCTCGTAGACGTAATGATAAGTCAATGGCGAGCAAGCTAGCTGCCGAAATTATTGCAGCATCTAAAGAAGAAGGTGCAGCTTACAAGAAAAAGGAAGACGTTTTGAGGATGGCTGAGGCAAACAAAGCCTTCTCTCACTTCAAGTTCTGATAACAAGTTATGGCAGATCTTAGATATACAAGAAATATTGGTATTGCTGCGCACATCGATGCGGGCAAGACTACTACAACCGAACGTATCCTTTACTATACTGGTGTAAACCACAAGATAGGTGAGGTACATGATGGCGCTGCAACCATGGACTGGATGGAGCAAGAGCAAGAGCGTGGTATCACTATCACTTCTGCTGCTACTACCTGCCATTGGGGATATAAAGGTGAGCAATACAAGATTAACATTATCGACACTCCCGGTCACGTTGACTTTACAGTTGAGGTGAATCGTTCATTGCGTGTGTTGGATGGCTTGGTGTTCTTGTTTTCTGCAGTTGATGGTGTTGAGCCACAATCAGAAACCAACTGGCGCTTGGCAGATAACTACAATGTAACCCGTCTTGGTTTCGTAAACAAGATGGACCGTCAAGGTGCCGACTTCCTTAAAGTGGTAGGTCAGGTGCGCGAGATGCTTGGAGGTAATGCTATTCCATTGCAAATTCCAATTGGTGCTGAAGAAACATTCAAAGGTGTTGTTGACTTAGTGCGCAACATTGGAATGGTTTGGAATGAAGCAGACCAAGGTATGACCTTCACTGAAGTGCCAATTCCTGATGATTTGAAGGATGAGGTGTACATGTGGAGAGAGAAAATGCTTGAGGCTGTTGCTGAATTTGATGATTCATTGATGGAGAAATTCTTCGAAGATCCAGATTCTATTACTGCTGATGAGGTTCTAGTTCCATTGCGCAAAGCATGTTTGGCCAACAAAATAGTTCCAATGCTTTGTGGTTCTTCGTTCAAGAACAAAGGAGTACAAACGATGCTCAACTACGTTATGGAATTGCTTCCAAGTCCAATGGACAAAAACGTAATTGTTGGTATCAATCCAAAAACAGAAGAAGAAGTTAGCCGCAAACCAGATGTGAAAGACCCATTTACGGCCTTGGCATTCAAAATTGCAACTGACCCATTCGTAGGCCGTCTATGTTTCTTCCGGGTTTATTCTGGAAGATTGGAGGCGGGTTCTTACATCTACAATTCGCGTACTGCTGGTAAAGAGCGCATTTCACGTATCTTCCAAATGCACGCCAATAAGCAGAATTCTATTCCGTTTATCGAAGCAGGTGATATAGGTGCTGGTGTTGGTTTCAAAGACATCCGTACTGGCGACACACTTTGCGATGAGAAGTTTCCAATCGTATTGGAGTCAATGAAGTTCCCAGAGCCAGTAATTGGTTTGGCTATCGAACCAAAAACTCAGGCCGATATGGATCGCTTGGGTATGGCGCTTGGCAAATTGGCCGAGGAGGACCCAACCTTCCAAGTGCGTACTGATTCTGAAACGGGTCAAACAGTAATTTCTGGAATGGGTGAGCTTCACTTGGAAATTATCATCGACCGTCTTAGAAGAGAGTTTAAGGTTGAAGTAAATCAAGGTGCTCCTCAGGTTTCTTACAAAGAGGCTATCACTAAGAAAGTTGCTCACCGCGAGACCTACAAGAAACAAACTGGTGGTCGTGGCAAGTTTGCCGATATTCAAGTTGAAGTTGGTCCAACTGACGAAGGAAGCACTGAAGCTTATGTTTTCGAAAACAAAGTTTCTGGTGGTAACATCCCAAGGGAATTTATTCCAGCAGTAGAGAAAGGATTCAAAATGGCCATGGAGAACGGTGTTCTTGCTGGTTTCAAATTGAATAACTTGAAAGTAACCTTGTTGGACGGTTCGTACCACAACGTTGACTCGGATTCGTTGTCTTTTGAAATCTGCGCGCAAATCGCATTTAAGGAAGCATGTCGCAAGGCATCTCCTGTGCTTCTTGAGCCAATCATGAAAGTTGAGGTTGTAACTCCAGAGGAGAATATGGGTGACGTGATTGGCGATTTGAACCGCAGAAGGGGACAAATGCAAGGCATGGACTCTCGTGGTGTTGCTCAAGTTATCAAAGCACACGTTCCACTTTCGGAAATGTTTGGTTATGTAACTACACTGAGAACAATTACCTCAGGTCGTGCAACATCTACAATGGAATTTGATCACTACACACCAGCACCAGCAAACGTGCAGGAGGATGTGGTAGCAAAAGTTAAAGGAGCAAAGGCATAAGTTAAAGCAGTCTGAAATAGAACCATGTCACAGAGAATCAGAATAAAGCTAAAGTCATACGATCATAATCTCGTAGATAAAAGCGCAGAGAAAATTGTGAAAACCGTAAAATCGACAGGTGCGATTATCAGTGGACCAATTCCATTGCCAACGCACAAGAAGATTTACACTGTTCTTCGCTCTCCCCACGTTAACAAGAAATCAAGAGAGCAGTTTCAGTTTAGCGCTTACAAGCGTCTAATTGACATCTACAGCAGCACAGCAAAAACTGTTGATGCTTTGATGAAGTTGGAATTGCCTAGCGGAGTTGAAGTTGAAATTAAAGTTTAAGTAGCTGTTTCTAACAGTTAATTGAATCAAAGAAAAATAGCAGCCTCAATAGCTGCACAGAATTAATACTTAATAAAAGAGAGTCATGTCAGGACTTATCGGTAAAAAATTGGGAATGACCAGCCTTTTCGAGGATGGTAAAATTGTGCCTTGCACTGTGCTTGAAATGAGTCCGAATGCGGTTACTCAAATCAAAACAGTTGAAACAGACGGTTACTCGGCTGTTCAGGTGGGTTATGGTGATCGTAAAGAGAAGCATACCACGAATGCACTTAAAGGACATTACGCTAAAGCTGGAATCAGCCCAAAACGTAAAGTGCTTGAGTTCAGAACTGAGAAGGGTCACACACAATTCCCGTCTATTGGATTAGGCACTGTGCTAGCAATGTCTGATGTTTTTGCTGAAGGCGAATTCGTAGATGTTATTGGTACTTCAAAAGGTAAAGGCTTTCAAGGTGTTGTAAAACGTCATGGCTTTGCTGGTGTTGGTCAGGCTACGCATGGTCAGCACAACAGACTTCGTGCTCCAGGTTCAGTTGGAGCATGTTCCACTCCAGCTCGTGTATTCCCAGGAATGCGCATGGGTGGTCAAATGGGAAATGATAGAGTGAAGATTCAAAACCTACGGGTGTTGAAAATTGATTCTGAGAATAACTTGTTGGTTGTGAGCGGTGCTGTTCCTGGTGCCAAAGGCTCGTATGTGATTATTGAGAAGTGATTTGTTGAAAGTTAATACTGCCATGGAATTAAACGTAGTTAATCAAAAGGGAAAAGAAACCTCTAAAAAGGTTACCCTGAGCGATGATGTTTTCGGTATAGAGCCGAATGAGCACGCTATCTATCTTGATGTGAAGCAATACTTGGCCAATGGTCGACAAGGCACACACAAGTCAAAAGAACGAGCTGAGATTGCTGGTAGTACCCGCAAAATCCGTAAACAAAAAGGTTCTGGAGGTGCCCGTTTCGGTAGCATTAAAAGTCCTCTTCTTCGTGGTGGTGGTCGTGTGTTTGGACCAAGACCAGTTGACCACAGTTTCAAATTGAATAAGAAACTAAAGCAACTTGCTCGTAGAAGTGCTCTTTCTACTTTGGCTAAGGATAATGCCATTATGGTAGTTGAAGATTTCAGTTTTGACAAGCCGCAAACCAAGAGCTACCAAGAGTTTTTGACTAATCTGAAAGTTTTAGATAAAAAATCTCTTCTAGTGTTGAGTGAGCAAGATAAAAACATATATTTGTCCTCCCGTAATTTGAAGGGGGCTAGGGTGGTAACTGTTTCAGAATTAAGTACTTACGGTATTCTGAATGCGAAATCTCTGCTACTGTCCGAGAGTTCAATTGCAGCCATAGAGAAAAGTTTGAGCTAAGAAAAGATGGAAGTTCTTATTAAACCACTTGTTACAGAGAAGATGACGGGATTGTCTGAGAAGGCAAATCGTTATGGTTTCGTTGTAAATAGAAAGGCCAATAAATTGCAAGTGAAAACTGCGATTGAAGGCATGTATGGTGTAACAGTTGATTCTGTTAACACCATGGTAATGCCAGGAAAGAAAAGGACACGTAATTCGAAGTCCAAGTTCATAGTAGGTAGAACATCGGCTTACAAGAAAGCCATCGTAACGCTCGCAGCGGGTAATACGATTGACTTCTTTAGCAATATTTAATAGGAGATGGCAGTTAGAAAGTTAAAGCCCACTAGCCCGGGTACACGTCATAAGGTAGCAAGTTCTTTTGAGCAGCTTTCAGGTGCAGCGTCACCGGAAAGAAGTTTGCTTTCAAGCATTAGCAAGTCAGGTGGTCGTAACAATACTGGTAAGATGACCATGCGCTACATTGGTGGTGGTCATAAGCGTAGGTATCGTATGATTGATTTTAAACGTAGCAAAGATGGAATTCCTGCTGTGGTGAAATCAATCGAGTATGACCCAAATCGTACGGCTTTTATCGCATTGGTATATTATGCTGATGGTGAGAAGAAATACATTATTGCTCCAAAAGGATTACAAGTAGGGCAAACTATTGTTTCTGGTAAAGGAGTTTCTCCTGAAATTGGAAATGCATTGTTTTTGTCTGAGGTGCCTCTCGGAACTGTAGTGAGCAACATTGAGCTTCGTCCAGGACAAGGTGCTTTGATGGTTCGCAGTGCTGGCTCGTATGCACAGCTTATTGCTCGTGATGGTCGTTTTGCAACATTGAAAATGCCATCAGGAGAAGTTAGAATGGTCCTTACAACATGCCGTGCTACAATCGGTGTTGTAAGTAATAGCGACCACAATCAGGAGATTTCTGGTAAAGCTGGTCGTACAAGATGGTTAGGAGTTAGACCACGTGTGCGTGGTGTAGTAATGAATCCAGTAGATCACCCAATGGGTGGTGGTGAAGGAAGAAGTTCTGGTGGTCATCCACGTTCAAGAAACGGTATTCCTTCTAAAGGATTCAAAACACGTAGCAAGAAGAAGGCTTCTAGTATGTACATCGTAGAAAAGCGTAAGAAGTAATAAGCAATGGCAAGATCATTAAAAAAAGGGCCGTTTGTGGATTTTAAACTAGAACAACGCGTTCTAGATTCACAAGAGACTAAAAAGAAAACAGTAATCAAAACTTGGTCACGTAGATCTATGATTACTCCCGATTTTGTGGGTGTTACTGTTGCTGTTCATAATGGTAATAAGTTTATTCCAGTTTATGTAACTGAGAATATGGTTGGTCACAAACTAGGTGAGTTTAGCCCAACTAGAACATTTAGAGGCCATCAAAAAGGTAAGAAGTAAGGGTTCGTTGAACCTCCAAGTCTATAACAATGGGAAAGAGAAAAAGAATTAAAGCGGATCAAACCAAGGAAAGTCGGAAGACGCAGTATGTGGCAGAGTTGGTAAATGTACCTACATCACCACGTAAAATGCGACTTGTAACGGATTTGGTTAGAGGAATGCAAGTAGAAAAAGCATTGCATACCTTGAAATTTACATCCAAGGAAGCTGCTGGAAGAGTTGAGAAACTTTTGCTTTCTGCTATATCCAATTGGGAGCAGAAAAGTGGCAACACTGATGCAAGTACTCTTTTTGTGAAAGAAATTTCTGTAGACGGAGGTCGTATGTTGAAGAGATTGCAAACTGCTCCACAAGGCAGAGCACACCGAGTAAGAAAACGTTCAAACCACGTAACGTTGGTTTTAGATAGCAAGAACTAAGATAGATATGGGACAGAAGATTAATCCTATTGGAAATAGGTTGGGTATCATCAAAGGTTGGGATTCTAACTGGTTTGGTGGTAAAACAACACCTCTTAAAATTGAAGAGGATTACAAAATCCGCAAGTATCTACGTGCACGTCTATCTAAGGCTAGCATTTCTAAGATAATTATTGAGCGTACGCTTAAACTTGTTACGGTTACTATCAACACTGCTCGTCCAGGAATCATTATTGGAAAAGGCGGTCAAGAGGTGGATAAGTTGAAAGAGGAAATGAAAAAAATTATCGGAAAAGATGTTCAAGTGAACATTTTTGAGATAAAGCGCCCAGAGTTGGATGCTCGTTTGGTGGCAGAAAGTGTTGCTCGTCAGTTAGAGGGAAGGATTTCTTTCAGAAGAGCTATGAAGATGTCGGTTGCATCTACCATGAGAATGGGAGCGGAAGGAATAAAAATTATGGTTAGCGGACGTTTAGGTGGAGCTGAGATTGCTCGTTCAGAAATGTACAAAGACGGTCGTGTTCCATTGCATACGTTCCGTGCTGATATAGATTACTCTCACGTTGAGGCGCATACTACATACGGTCGTTTAGGTGTGAAAGTATGGGTTATGCTTGGTGAAGTATATGGAAAGCGTGATTTGGCACCAAATGCTAATGTTGAAACCAAGCAGCCAGCACGTTTGGCCAAAAGGGATCGCAGAAGCGAACGTCCAGAAAGAAAATAATTCGAGTCGTAGGATAATTGTAATAAAGATTTAAGATGCTACAGCCAAAAAGGACGAAGTTCCGGAAGATGCACAAAATGAAAATGAAGGGACTTGCCACGCGTGGTAGTCAGTTAGCCTTCGGTTCATTTGGAATTAAAGCGCTTGAAGGTGCTTGGATTACGGGTCGTCAAATAGAATCAGCTCGTATTGCTGTAACGCGTTTTATGAAACGTGAAGGTCAAGTTTGGATTAAAATTTTTCCAGATAAGCCGATTACAAAGAAGCCTGCAGAGGTACGTATGGGTAAAGGTAAAGGTGCTCCAGAATATTGGGTTGCTGTGGTAAAACCAGGAATGTTAATGTTTGAAGTAGAAGGAGTATCTGAAGAGGTTGCAAAAGAAGCATTAAGACTTGCTGCTCAAAAGCTTCCTATTGTAACGAAGTTTGTTACAAGAAGGGATCACGTAGAAGCATAAAGGATATAGATTATGGAAAACAAGGTAATTGTAGAGCTTTCTAATGACGAGTTATCTGAAAAGGTAGCTGAAGAAAGATTGAAGCTTGCGAAGATGAAATTGAATCATGCGGTTTCTCCTTTGGAAAACCCAATGGAATTGAAGAGTGCTCGTAAGTTGATAGCCCGTCTATTAACCGAGAAGACTAAAAGAAGTAAAGTTGCTAATTGAAATGGAAAACGTTGAAGAAAGAAAGCTCCGTAAAGAGCGTGTCGGAATTGTTTCAAGCAATAAAATGGATAAAACCATTACTGTTGCAGTAGACCGTAAGGTGAAACATCCGATATATGGAAAATTTGTTCACAAGACAAAGAAGTTCCATGCCCATGATGAAAAGAATGAGTGCGGTATTGGTGATACAGTGCGCATCATGGAAACACGTCCAATGAGCAAGTCTAAGTGTTGGAGGTTGATTGAAATAATTGAAAGAGCTAAGTAAGTTATGATACAGCAGGAGAGTAGATTGAATGTTGCTGACAACAGCGGAGCAAAAGAAGTTCTTTGCATTCGCGTTCTTGGCGGAACACGCAGAAGATATGCTGGTGTTGGTGATAAAATCATCGTATCGGTAAAGCAAGCGGTTCCATCTGGAAACGTTAAGAAAGGTGCTGTTGCAACTGCAGTTGTGGTTCGTACCAAGAAAGAAGTTCGCAGACCTGATGGTTCATACATCAGATTTGATGATAACGCTGTGGTATTGCTTAATGCTGCAGGTGAGATGAGAGGTACTAGGATCTTCGGCCCAGTAGCAAGAGAATTGCGCGAGAAGCAGTTTATGAAAATTGTTTCATTGGCTCCAGAAGTTCTTTAATAGAGTTTAGTAGTAAAGCAATGGCAAAATTTCATATAAAGAAAGATGATACGGTGATAGTTATCGCTGGGGAGTCTAAAGGACAAAAGGGTAAAGTGCTTGAAATGAATTCTAAAACCAGCAGAGTGTTGGTAGAAGGAATCAATATGGTGAAGAAACACACCAAGCCTAATGCAGCTTATCCAAACGGAGGTATAATTGAGAAGGAAGCTGCAATTCATATTTCTAACCTTACTTTGATAGACCCAAAAACGGGAGCACCTACCAAAGTTGGAAGGAAATTGGTGAACGGTAAATTGCAACGTTTCAGTAAGAAATCAGGAGAAGTAATTAAGTAATGGAATACACACCAGCATTTAAGACAAAATATCGCAGCGATATTGTTAAGGCGTTGCAGGAACGCTTCAAGTATAGCAGCGTAATGGAGGTGCCACGTCTTCAAAAGATTTGCATCAATCAAGGCGTTGGTCAAGCTACTTCTGACAAGAAGTTGATTGAATCGGCAGTGGCTGATATGACTTTGATTACTGGACAGAAGGCAGTTTCTTCTAAATCCAAGAAAGATATCTCTAACTTCAAATTGCGCAAAGGAATGCCGGTTGGAGTAAGAGTAACACTTCGTGGAGATCAAATGTATGAGTTCTTGGAGCGTCTAGTTTCTGTTTCACTTCCCCGTGTTCGTGACTTCCGTGGAATTAGCAACAAAGGATTTGATGGCAGAGGTAATTACACAATGGGTGTTACTGAGCACATTATTTTCCCTGAAATTGATATTGAGAAAACGAATAAAATACTTGGTATGGACATCACATTCGTGACTACTGCTAAGACAAATGAAGAAGGCATGGCGCTTCTTCAGGAATTTGGAATGCCTTTTAAGAAATAAGATAGGAGATGGCCAAAGAATCAATGAAAGCGCGTGAGCGTAAGCGTGCAAGAATGGTAGAGAAATTTGCTGAGAAGAGAGCCAAGCTAAAAGCAGCTGGTGATTTTCAAGCCTTGGCAAGATTGCCAAAAAATAGCTCTAAGATAAGATTGCACAACAGATGCAGTATTACTGGACGTCCAAAAGGGTACATACGTGATTTCGGCATTAGCCGTATTCAATTTAGGGAAATGGCCAATAATGGCCTTATTCCAGGAGTAAGAAAAGCAAGTTGGTAATAGCATAGCATCAAAAGAAATGGTTACAGATCCAATAGCAGATTATCTCACGCGTCTTCGGAATGCGATTATCGCAAACCATCGTGTTGTTGAGGTTCCCGCATCAAACATGAAGAAGAGCATCACTAAGATTCTCTTTGAAAAAGGGTATATCTTGAATTACAAGTTTGAGGAAGAAGGACCTCAAGGCAGTATTAAAATTGCTTTAAAGTACAACCCAAAAACTAAGCTAAATGCTATCAAAGGTTTGGAGCGATATAGTCGTCCAGGTCTTCGTAAATATGCAGGTGCCGAGGATTTGCCACGTGTACTTAACGGTTTAGGAATTGCTCTAGTTTCAACTTCGCATGGTGTAATGACCGATAAAGAAGCTAGAAAATTGAACATTGGTGGAGAAGTTCTCTGCTTCGTATATTGATAATTTAGGTAAGCGCACAAAATGTCACGAATAGGAAAAGCGTCTGTTGATTTGCCTGCTGGTGTAGAGGTAAAGCTATCATCTGACAATATAGTTACGGTAAAAGGCCCAAAGGGTGTTCTCACTCAAAAGCTTGCTGATGCTATTACGTTGGAAGTTAATGATGGTAAAGTAGAGTTGGTTAGGAGCAACGAGTCTAAACAAACTGTTGCCTTTCACGGATTGTATCGCTCTTTGGTGAACAATATGGTAACTGGTGTTTCAAAAGGCTACGAAAAGCAATTGGAATTGGTTGGTGTGGGTTACCGTGCAACCAACACAGGTCAACAGCTTGAATTGTCTCTTGGATTTTCGCACAACTTAGTGTTCGAACTTCCGAAAGAAATAGAGGTTTCAACAGAGACTTTGCGTGGTAAGAATCCAATAATTACTCTAAAATCCAACGATAAGCAGTTGATTGGCCAAGTGTGCGCTAAGATTCGCGCTTTCCGTACACCTGAGCCTTACAAAGGAAAAGGTATTCGTTTTGTAGGTGAGATTATTAGAAGAAAAGCTGGTAAATCAGCTGGTAAGAAGAAATAAGATTTAAGTAAGCGACAATGGCTATTGGTAAAGAATTAAAGCGGGCAAAAATTAAGGCAAGAATTCGCAGCCGTATTTCGGGAACTGCAGATCGCCCAAGGATGTCGGTTTTCCGTAGTAACAAGGAAATCTATGTTCAGTTGGTTGACGACTTGACTGGAAGCACCATCTTGGCTGCATCTTCAAAGGAGAAGGGAATGGCAGAAGATAAAGGTCCTAAAATTGAAGTTTCTAGAAGAGTAGGTAAGTTAATTGCCGAAAGAGCTAAAGAGGCTGGTGTTACTGCGGTTGTATTTGATCGCAACGGATATTTGTATCATGGAAGAGTTAAAGCTCTTGCAGAAGGTGCACGTGAAGAAGGGCTACAATTCTAATTATTGCTTTAAATTAAGATGATAAATAAATCTAGAACAACAACTACTGACCTTGAATTGAAGGATAGAGTTGTGGGAATTAATAGGGTTACTAAAGTTACCAAAGGTGGTAGGACATTTACCTTCTCTGCTATTGTTGTAGTAGGTGACGAGCATGGCGTTGTTGGTCATGGTTTGGGTAAGGCGAAGGAGGTAACAGAAGCAATTGCGAAAGGAATTGAGGACGCTAAGAAGAATTTAATTCGTGTTCCAATTATTAATGGAACTATTCCGCACAAACAAGAAAGCAAATACAGTGGTGCACTTGTATTCATGAAACCAGCTTCACCAGGTACTGGTGTTATTGCTGGAGGTGCAATGCGCGCAGTTTTAGAAAGTGTTGGAGTGAAAAATGTGTTGGGCAAATCAAAAGGGTCATCCAATCCGCACAATGTGGTAAAGGCGACTATGCTTGCTTTAAGTGAAATGAGAGATGCCCTAGCGGTTTCGTCTCAGCGCGGTGTAAGTATGGATACAGTGTTCAACGGGTAATCCATAATAAGAACTAGGATGGCTAAGATTAAATTAAAGCAAGTAAAGAGCGGAATTAATAGACCATTACGTCAAAAATTGACGTTGAAGGCATTAGGATTCCGTAAATTGAATCAAGTGGTTGAGCACGAATCTACTCCGCAAATTATGGGTATGGTGAGAGCAGTAGGCCACATGGTGGTTGTAGTAGAGTAAAAGGTAGTATCGTAAAGAAACAAAGCAATGAATCTCAGCAATATTAAACCAGCAGCTGGTTCCGTAAAAAAGAAGAATCGTCTCGGAAGAGGTGAGGGTACTGGTTCTGGCGGAACTGCAAGTCGTGGTCACAAAGGCGCGAAGTCAAGGTCTGGTTACAAGCGTAAAATCGGTTTTGAAGGTGGGCAGATGCCACTTCAAAGACGCGTTCCTAAGTTCGGTTTCAAAAATCCGTTTAGAGTGGAATACAACGGAATCAATTTGGACGTTCTTCAAGAGCTTGCAGATGCTCATGGAGTTAGCAAATTTGACCATGCAGTTTTTGTTGAACACGGATTGGCTGGGAAGAAGGATTTAGTTAAAATTCTTGGACGTGGAGAGGTGAAATCTAAAATTGAAGTTACCGCTCATGCATTTTCTAAAACGGCCCTAACAGCGCTTGAAGCTGTTGGAGGTGTAGCTGTAACGCTCTAATATCTATGAAGAAGTTTATTACTACCCTTCAGAATATCTTCAAGATTGAAGACCTGCGTACGAGAATTCTCAACACGCTGGGTTTCATTCTTATTTATCGGTTGGGTTCTTTTGTAGTTATTCCTGGAGTTGATCCAGCCAAGTTAGGTGGACTTCAAGCACAAACTTCTGACGGATTATTGGGATTGCTCAATATGTTTTCGGGTGGTGCTTTTTCGAATGCATCCATTTTTGCGCTTGGTATAATGCCATACATATCTGCCTCCATCGTGTTGCAGCTTGCAGGTATGGCCGTTCCAGCTTTGCAAAAACTTCAAAAGGAAGGCGAAAGCGGACGTAAGAAGATTACACAATACACAAGGTATCTTACCATACTTATCACCTTAGGTCAAGCTCCTGGTTACATTGCCAACTTGAAAAGCCAATTGCCTGCTGATGCGTTCTTGACAAGTCCTTCTTTGTTTTGGATTTCATCAATTTTGATTTTGGTTACTGGTACCATGTTCGTAATGTGGTTAGGAGAAAAGATTACAGATAAGGGAATTGGAAACGGTATCTCGATTCTGATTATGGTGGGCATTATCGCTAGTCTTCCCTTCTCTTTTGTTGCCGAGTTCTTCTCACGTTTGGAGCAGTCTGGTGGTGGATTGGTAATCTTCCTTATCGAAATGGTGCTGTTAATGCTGGTTATCGTGTTCACAATACTGTTAGTTCAAGGAACACGTAGAATACCAGTTCAAGTTGCACGTGCTGCGATATCTGGACGTCAAGCTCTACCACAAGGAGGTGCTAGACAGTATATTCCTCTAAAAGTGAATGCAGCTGGTGTAATGCCAATCATTTTCGCTCAGGCAATTATGTTTGTGCCTGTTACTTTGGGAGGTTTCGCTGGTGATGGAGCATCTTGGTTTGTTACTTCCTTTTCTGATTTCACAGGTTGGACCTATAACCTTACGTTCTTCTTTCTAATTATCATTTTCACGTATTTTTATACGGCAATTACGATTAATCCGAATCAGATAGCTGAGGATATGAAACGTAATGGTGGTTATATTCCTGGAGTGAAACCTGGAAAAAAGACAGCTGAGTATATTGATAACGTGATGTCGCGGATTACTCTTCCTGGGTCAGTTTTCTTAGGGTTAGTTGCAGTAATGCCTGCTATTGCGATGGTGTTTGGGGTTAATGCTCAATTTGCTCAGTTTTATGGAGGAACATCATTGCTAATTATGGTGGGCGTTGTTTTGGATACGCTTCAACAAATTGAAAGTCATTTGTTAATGCGTCACTATGACGGATTGATGAAATCAGGAAGAATTAAAGGCCGCTCGTCTATGAGCATGGCTGGGTAATATTGAAAAGGAATTGAATGGCGAAACAAGCATCAATCACACAAGACGGAACGGTTATAGAAGCGTTATCAAACGCGATGTTTCGTGTTGAGTTAGAAAATGGGCATATAATTACTGCTCATATTTCTGGAAAGATGCGGAAATTTTACATAAAAATTCTTCCAGGAGATAAGGTAAAGGTTGAAATGAGTCCATATGATTTATCGAAAGGAAGAATTTCTTACAGGTACAAATAATAGAAGCAATGAAAGTTAGATCATCAGTTAAGAAAAGAAGTGTTGATTGCAAGATTGTCAAAAGGAAAGGACGTGTCTATGTAATTAATAAAAAGAACCCTAAGTTCAAACAAAGACAAGGTTAATCAATAGAACATGGCAAGGATAGCAGGAGTAGATCTTCCAAGGAATAAGCGTGGCGAAATTGGGCTTACGTATATCTTTGGTATAGGGCGCGTTACCGCTCAGCGCATATTGGACACGGCAAGTGTGCATTATGACAAGAAAGTGCAAGACTGGAATGATGAAGAGCAAGCAGCTATTCGTGATGGTGTTGCTAAAATCAAAACCGAAGGTGAATTGCGTTCGGAGGTTCAAACCAACATCAAGCGTTTGATGGATATTGGATGCTATCGTGGTATTCGTCATCGTGCTGGTCTACCGCTAAGAGGTCAAAGCACAAAGAATAACTCCCGTACTCGGAAAGGAAAGCGGAAGACTGTTGCCAACAAGAAGAAGGTAACTAAGTAATCCTCCAAAAGCAATAAATTAGAAATGGCTAAAACGTCAAAAACTTCTCGGAAGAGAACGGTTAAAGTGGATGCTTCAGGAGAAGCGCATATAAATGCAACCTTTAACAATATTATAATTTCACTTACAAATCTTAAGGGTGAAGTGATTTCTTGGTCTTCAGCTGGTAAAATGGGTTTCCGTGGTTCCAAGAAGAACACTCCTTATGCAGCTCAAACAGCTGCTATTGATTGCGCCAAGGTTGCTCACGATGCTGGTTTACGCAAGGTGAAAGTGTTCGTTAAAGGACCAGGAGGTGGAAGGGAATCAGCAATTCGCTACATCCACTCTAGTGGAATTGAAGTGTCTGAAATTGTTGACGTTACTCCAATGCCACACAACGGTTGTCGTCCACCAAAAAAGAGAAGGGTTTAGTCTTTTGAATCGTAGAAATCACTGAGAAAATCGGTTGGGGACTTATAGAAATTTCGAGAGATACTATAGGACTGCAACATCAAATAAAAAATTGAAATGGCCAGATATACAGGACCAAAAACAAAGATTGCGAGAAAGTTTGGAGAGGCTATTTACGGGCCTGATAAAGCTTTCGAAAGAAGAAACTTTCCTCCCGGACAGCATGGTAATGCCAAGCGAAGAAACAAGAAGTCAGATTACGGTTTGCAGCTTCAAGAAAAGCAAAAGGCGAAATATACGTATGGAATTCTTGAGCGTCAATTCGAAAATCTTTTCGATCGCGCTTCTAGAAAGCAAGGTATTACGGGTGAGATTCTACTTCAGTATTGCGAAACTCGTTTAGACAATATCATTTTCCGTTTGGGCATCGCTCCTTCTAGAAGGGCTGCGCGTCAATTGGTAACGCATTGTCACATTACTGTTGAAGGTGAAGTTTGTAACATTCCTTCGAGAGCAATGAAGCCAGGTGATAAGTTTGGTGTTCGTGAAAAATCTAAGAGCTTGGAAGTAATCACAGAATCACTTCGCTCTTACAGCAAAGGAACTTCTTGGTTGAATTGGAATGCAAGTTCTATGGAAGGTGAATTGTTGAATTTTCCTTCTCGTGATGAAATTCCAGAGAATATCAATGAAAAATTGATTGTGGAATTGTATTCTAAATAAAATGTTTGAGTCTAGTTTGGCTTTTGTCAATTAGATTCTGAAATAAAAGTGAATCGGACTATCTGAATGGATTTTCCTAAATGTTAAATAAACTACAACTAATCTCATGGCAATTTTAGATTTCCAAAAACCTGACAAAGTGATTATGCTCAATTCTGACGAGCGTTCAGGTGAGTTTGAATTTCGTCCTCTTGAACCAGGTTATGGTATTACAATCGGTAACGCTTTACGGAGAATTTTAATTAATTCTTTGGAAGGTTTTGCAATAACGTCTATCCGAATTGACGGTGTAGACCATGAATTTTCTACAATTCCTGGAGTTGTTGAAGACGTAGTGGAAATTGTATTGAATTTAAAGCAAGTTCGTTTCAAGCGTCAAATTGATACGCAAGACAACGAACGCGTGAATGTTGTGGTAACTGGACAAGATAAATTTACTGCTGGGGATATAGGTAAGTTTCTTACCGGATTTCAAGTATTGAACCCGGATTTGGTTATTTGTCATTTAGACAAAAAAACGAAATTGAGTGTTGAAATGACCATCGACAAAGGAAGAGGATATCTTCCTGGTGAGGAAAACAAGCAATCAAATGCTCCTGTTGGAACAATTGCGATTGACGCCATTTTCACGCCAGTAAAAAACGTGAAGTACACAGTAGAAAATTTCCGTGTAGAACAAAAGACGGATTATGAGAAGTTGGTGATTGAATTGGTTACTGACGGCTCTATTCATCCTAAAGATGCGTTGAAGGAAGCGTCTAAAATCCTTATTCATCACTTCATGTTGTTCTCTGACGAGAAGATTGCTCAGGAGCAAGAAGTGAAGAAGACGGTAGAGGAGTTTGACGAGAATGCAATGTATATGCGTCAGCTTCTAAAGACTAAATTGGTGGACATGGATCTTTCAGTTCGTGCATTGAACTGTTTGAAAGCAGCTGATGTTGAGTCTTTGGGTGATCTTGTTTCTTACAACAAGAATGACCTTTTGAAATTCAGAAACTTCGGTAAGAAGTCATTAACTGAATTGGATGATTTGGTTTACGGTAAAAATTTGACCTTCGGGATGAATGTTGCCAAATACCGTTTGGACGAGGAATAATTAAAGGGCGAATTAGCCTTAGAAGAAAACAACAATGAGACACAGAAAATCATTCAATCATCTAAGCCGGAAAACTGGGCATAGAAGACTTATGTTGGCAAATATGGCCAGCTCATTAATTACGCACAAGCGTATTATGACAACTTTGGCAAAAGCTAAAGCCTTGAGAAGCTACGTTGAGCCACTAATCAGTAAATCAAAGGAAGATACTACTCACTCACGTAGAGTTGTGTTTAGCTATCTTCAGGATAAAGAAGCTACTGCTGAGTTGTTCAAGGAGGTGGGAATTAAAGTTGCTGGTCGTCCAGGTGGATATACACGCATAATCAAATTAGCACCACGTATGGGCGATAACGCTGATGTGGCTATGATTGAATTGGTAGACTTTAACGAGTTGTTGGTTTCTGATAAAAAAGTTAAGAAAGCTGGAAGAAGCAGAAGAGGTGGTGGAACCACTAAGGCTGCTGGTGAGGCTGCAGCTCCTGCTAAAGAAAAAGCTCCTAAAGCTGCTGCACCAGTAGCGATTGAAGAAGCTGTGGTAGAAGAAGAAATTCAAGCACCTGAAGCAGCTGCAATGGAGGCTCCTGAAGCATCTGCTGAAAATGAAAGCGGTGAAGAAGAAAAGAAGGATTAATATCCATTTTTGTGAACAAGTTTAGGAAAAGGACGAATCCGGTTGGGTTCGTCCTTTTCTATTTTTGCGTCAATTTTTACGAACTATGAAATATAAGAACTCACCTGATGCAATTCTCCTTTTGGAGGATGGAACTGTCTTTAAAGGAAAGGCCGTTGGTAAGATTGGCACTACCACAGGAGAGATTTGTTTCAATACTGGCATGACCGGCTATCAGGAAATTTTTACTGATCCTTCATATTTCGGGCAAATAATTGTAACAGCGTCTGTTCATATTGGAAATTACGGTGTGAGTGATGAAGATGTGGAGTCTGAGGGGATGAAAATAAGTGGCCTAGTGTGCCGTTATTTTAGTCCTACTTATAGTCGGACTAGCGCGGCAGAGGGAATATCGAGTTATTTTCTTGGACAAGAAATGGTTGGAATTTCCAATGTCGATACTCGCGCGGTTGTACGGCACATAAGAGCGAAAGGGGCGATGAATGCCATAATCTCGTCTGATGAATTGGATGTTTCTGTTTTGAAGAAACGTTTATTGGAAGTACCTTCAATGGAAGGTTTAGAATTGTCGTCTCATGTGAGTACAAAGCAGAGCTTTACACTTGGTGATGAAACCTCGAAGTTTCGGGTTGCCGTTCTGGATGTTGGCGTTAAGAAGAATATCCTTCGTTGTCTTCTAGATAGAGGGTGTTTTATTAAGGTATTTCCAATGAATACTGAGTTGGAGACCATGCTGGAGTTCAATCCAGACGGGTTTATGATTTCCAATGGACCTGGCGACCCATCAGTTATGCATGATGTCGTGGTTAATGTGAAGCGAATTGTTGCTTCTGGGATTCCAGTTTTTGGGATTTGTTTGGGACATCAAATCATAGCTTTGAGTCAAGGAATTGCCACCTATAAAATGCACAGTGGGCATCGAGGAATTAATCATCCAGTTAAGAACCTTTTAACTGGAAAATGTGAAGTAACTTCTCAGAATCATGGATTTGTGGTGAATAGAGAGGCGTGCGAGAATCACGCAGACATTGAGATTACTCACGAGCATCTAAATGATAATACCGTTGCTGGCATTCGCCTAAAAGGACGACCTGTTTTTAGTGTTCAGTACCACCCCGAATCTTCGCCTGGGCCAAACGATAGCAGATATCTATTTGATCAGTTTATAAGAGCAATGGAAGAAGTTTCTGTTGCCACTATTTGATTTACTTCAACCGTTTCAAAATGACACATATAGCTAAAATCACCGCAAGACAAATTCTTGATTCTCGAGGAAATCCTACCATTGAGGTGGATGTAATGACCGAGAATGGTCGTTTCGGTCGCGCTGCGGTTCCCTCTGGAGCATCAACCGGTGAACATGAAGCTGTTGAACTTCGTGATGGCGACAGTAAAGTGTATATGGGAAAAGGCGTTCTCAAAGCAGTGGAACACGTAAACACGGTTATTGCGGATGCCATAACTGGTATGTATGTCTTCGATCAAGCTCAGATAGACAAAGAGATGATTGAATTGGATGGCACAGTAAATAAGGCGAATTTGGGTGCAAATGCCATTCTCGGAGTCAGTTTAGCAGTCGCCAAAGTGGCTGCAGAAGAAGCTGGACTGCCGTTGTTTCGCTATATAGGAGGCGTAAATTCAAACTTGCTGCCTGTTCCAATGATGAACATTATCAATGGAGGCTCGCATGCTGACAATTCAATAGACTTTCAAGAGTTTATGATTATTCCCGCGGGAGCCGATAGTTTTTCGGAGTCACTGCGAATGGGAACAGAGGTGTTTCATCACCTAAAGAGTGTTTTGAAGAAAGGAGGTTATTCCACTAATGTTGGTGATGAGGGTGGATTTGCCCCGAACCTAAAATCGAATGATGAGGCTGTTGAGGTTATTCTTAAAGCCATTGAAAATGCTGGATACAGACCAGGCGAGGATATTTTTTTAGCTATGGATGCGGCTTCTTCTGAGTTTTATTTGAAAGATGAGAAGAAGTATCACTTGCATAAATCGTCTGGCGAAAAATTGACTAGTTCGGAAATGACCCAACTTTGGAAAGAATGGGTGTCCAAGTACCCCATCATTTCTATTGAAGATGGATTGGATGAAAATGATTGGGATGGATGGAAGCATCTTACAACAACCCTTGGCGATAAAATCCAATTGGTGGGAGACGACCTTTTTGTAACGAATGTTGGTAAGCTTTCAAGAGGAATTGAAAGTGGAATTGCCAACTCAATTTTGGTTAAGGTAAATCAGATTGGAACATTATCGGAAACGATTGATGCAGTTCGGCTCGCAACAGCCAATCGTTACACCTCGGTTATGAGTCATCGCTCTGGAGAGACGGAAGACAGCACTATTGCTGATTTGGCTGTGGCGTTGGCTACAGGTCAAATTAAAACGGGTTCTGCATCTCGCTCTGACCGGATTGCCAAATACAATCAGTTATTGAGAATTGAGGAGTTGTTGGGTGATGAAGCGCGATTCTTGGGTAAAAGCTTGCGATGCATTAGCGCTCGGAAATAGACTAATAGGTTCCTGCACCCAGCATCACTAGAGTGCAAGCCTCTTCGAATTCAATTTCCGTTTTTTCTAAAAGCTTGTAAAAGGCAGGATTTTCGGTTCCAGGGTTGAAAATGATTCTTCTAGGATGAAGGGCTATAATAGCTGAGTAGTATTCCTCTTGGCGCTCTGGACCTATATATAAGGTTACTGTGTCAACATCTTGGGTGGGCCAACTTTTAGTGATGGAGATATTCCCTATCTGCCCTTCGCGAGTTCCGTAGGCTACCACCTCGTGAGCATAGCGAACGAGCTTCAGCACCGCTAAATGCGAGTATCGTGATGGGTTTTCACTTGCCCCGAGTACCAAAGTTATTTTCGACATAGCTGTTCAAAAAAAATCCCGAACCATTATGGTGGTTCGGGATGATTATTAAGTGGCGGAGAAGGAGGGATTCGAACCCCCGGTACCTCACAGTACGACTGTTTTCAAGACAGTTGCGATCGACCACTCTGCCACTTCTCCAGCGGCAAAAGTAAAAGAATTCAGCGCTCGCGAAAGCAAATTGTTTAGTTTTTTATCAACGTATTGATTTAGAGCCATTCTAGCAATTACTACCTTTATACCATGAAAAAATTGACCTCCCTTATTGGTTTGATTCTTTTGATAGGAATTTCAAACGTGTATGCATCAGATATCCGCGCTGAGTTTGGGTTTTCGCGATTTTCTTCTCCAAAAGAAGGCGCCTATTTGGAAACCTATCTCTTGCTAAAAGGGCAGTCTTTGGCAGTTGTTAAAGATGAGAATGGTAAGTTTTATTCAGAGGTTGCAATCATTTTAAAGCTTAAAAAGGGCAATGAGGTGGCATTTCAAGATGCCTACCGTGTGAAAGGCCCGTTAATGGATGCAAATCAAGTTATTGATTTCATGGATCAACAGCGCATTCCATTGCAGGATGGCGCGTATGACATTGAACTGGCTATTTATGATGTGAATCGTCCAGAGGCACTTCCTGCCCTTGTTCAGCAGCAAGTGGTAATCAATCACAGAGGGCGCGTTGTAAACATCTCTGACGTGGAGCTGGTAAGAAGTTTTGAAAAGACGGTTACTACGAATATCCTTAGCAAAGCGGGATTCGATTTAGTGCCATTTACCAGCAATTTCTTTCCTCAAACCTTAGACGAGCTAAATTTCTATTTTGAGGTGTATAATACAGACAACAAGATTAAAGATGACGAGGAGTTTTTGCTTAACATTTTCATTGAAAATGCTGATGATGGCAGTTTAGCGGGCGATTTGCGGAAGTATTTCAAGCGAAAAGGTGAAGAAGTGATTCCTGTTTTGCACAGCTTTCCGTTAAAACATATCGCTAGTGGAAACTACAATATAGTGATTGAGGTTCGAGATAAGAAGAATGAACCGTTAGATACAAAGCGCTTCTTTTTTCAGCGAAGCAATACCGTTGAAGCCGCTTTGGTAAGTTCGGAAGAATATAAAGAAGGTGAGGATGGTTTTTCGGATTTGAGCAACACGTTTGTTGCCAAATACAATCGTCCAGAAGAGTTGAAACATCATGTGAAATGTCTAATTCCCATTGCTACGCAGCAAGAGGTTACTCAAATAACCAAGCGAATTAACTATAATGATGCGGCTATGATGAAGCGGTATCTCTATAATTTCTGGAAATCCAGATATCCAGATACAGCGGAAGCAGAGTGGAATAAATATCAAGAACAGGTGAAAAAAGTGAATGCTTCTTATGGCAATAATATGAATATGGGTTACGAAACAGAGCGTGGCCGTGTGTATCTGCAGTATGGCCCTCCAAATACCATTGCCGACAGTTATTTCGAACCGAATACTTATCCTTACGAGATTTGGCATTATTATAAATTGGAAAATCGCAATCTGAATGCATCTGATAGCAATAAGCGGTTTGTGTTTGCCAACACTTCACCAGGTTCAAATGAGTTTATTCTACTTCATTCTGATGCTGATAATGAGCAGAATAACGCACGTTGGCACTTCGATCTTCAAAAGAGAAATGAACCCAACACCGATTTGGACGAAGAACAAGGGCGAAGCCACAATGGAAGCCGTGCTTTGCAGTATTACAACAACCCGCGCTAAGGTTTGCCGCAGTCTTCTGCATCTTTGCAGCATATGAAGATAGCGGTTGTAATTCTGAATTGGAATGGAATAAAGTTCCTTCAGCAATTTCTGCGAAATGTAGTGGCGCATAGCAGCGATTTGGCGCAGGTGTATGTGGCGGATAACGGCAGCACGGATGGTTCTGTAGATTACGTTAGAAGCCACCATCCAGAGGTTCAAATAATTGAAACAGGGGGAAATTTTGGCTATGCTGGTGGTTATAATCGAGCACTTGCTCAAATCAAAGAGCCCTACGCGGTGCTTTTAAATTCTGATGTAGAAGTGGCTCCGGATTGGTTAAAACCTTTGCTGGATTTAATGGAGCACGATAAAAATGTAGCCGCCTGTCAACCAAAAATACTGGATTTCAGTCGTAGAGGAAAGTTTGAATACGCTGGTGCAAGCGGTGGTTTTATAGATTCATGGGGTTTTCCTTTTTGCCGAGGAAGAATCTTTGATGCTCTTGAGGACGACCATGGACAATATCAGTCTGTGATGCCCATATTTTGGGCAACAGGCGCCTGCATGTTTGTGCGCATGAAAGCATTTAGAGAAGTTGGTGGATTGGATGCCGATTTTTTTGCGCACATGGAAGAAATCGATTTGTGTTGGAGGTTTCAACGCGCGGGTCATACGATTTATGTAGCTCCTGAATCCACCGTTTATCATGTAGGAGGAGGTACATTGAGTAAGTCAAATCCACGGAAAACATTTCTAAATTTTAGAAATGGCCTGGAGTTATTGCTCAAAAATCTACCACCAAACCAGTTGCTACAAAAACTTGGTGTTCGAATAGTGCTAGATTGGTTAGCAGCTTGGCGATTTCTGTTTGCGGGAAATGGGAAGGATTTTTTAGCCGTTTTCAAAGCGCATCTAGCTTTTTATGGCAGATTTGTTTCTACCATTCAAAAGCGTGGTGGAGCTTATCCGAAGTTGAGCGGAATGCATAGTCGAAGCATTGTGCTCGATTATTTTCTTCGGAAGAAAAAAACGTTCAGTTCCCTTTGGTTAGAATAGCTGCCAAAGCATCGATGGCCAATCGATAAGAATCGAGCCCGAAGCCTGATACAATTCCCACACACACCCCAGTGAATAGCGATGTATGTCGAAATTCTTCTCGCGCTAGGATGTTCGAAATATGAACTTCAACAACAGGCACTTTGATGGCGGCAATGGCGTCTCGCAGTGCCACAGACGTATGCGTGTAGCCTCCACCATTCAGCACAACTCCATCGTAGCTACCAACTGCTTGGTGAAGCGCGTTAATGAGTTCGCCTTCTACATTTGATTGCAGGTGCGTCAATGCTGCATTGGGAAACATCCCTTCCAGCGTAGCGAAATAGGACGCAAAAGTTTGGCTGCCATAAACGTCTGTTTCTCGTGTGCCAAGCAAGTTCAGATTTGGGCCGTTTAGGATTAGAATTTTCACTGGCTATTAATTTGGTTCCGAAGGTATAACTTCGGCCATGCACTGGCAACGCACTGCTTTAGGCTTCAAAACCTACCTCCAATTGGAACGGTCGCTTTCTGCCAACACGGTAGAGGCGTATTTGCGCGACCTTAATCATCTTCATCAATTTGCTACGGACATCCTCGGTGCTACCGATCTGAAGGAATTGACTACCGAAAGTTTGCGAAAGTTTGTGCGGCATTTGGCAGATTTAGGATTGGAGGCTTCCTCTCAAGGGCGAATGGTTTCAGGTATTCGAGCGTTTTATCGGTATCTTTTGTTGGAGGATTTTATCCAAACAGATCCAAGTAATGTGCTAGAAGTCCCCAGACAGAAACGAAAGCTGCCCGACACACTCAATCCTGACGAGCTGGCCGCAATGATAGATGCTGTAGATTTGAGCAAACCTGAAGGTGAGCGCAATCGCGCCATTATCGAAACCCTTTACGGTTCTGGTTTGCGCGTGTCTGAGCTCACCAATTTGTTGATTAGCAACATCTATTTCCAAGATGGATTTCTGCGCATTTTGGGGAAAGGCAATAAGGAAAGGCTGGTGCCATTAGGTTCGCTATCGGCCAAACGTATTCAAGGTTATCTCAAGCAAGTTAGGAGTAGAGCGGTTATTCGCAAAGGATTCGAAGATTTTGTGTTTTTGAATAACCGAGGTTCGGCACTTTCGCGCGTTATGATATTTAACATCATTCGAAAGGCCGCGGCAGATGCTGGGATTCGAAAAACAATAAGTCCACATACTTTACGTCACAGTTTCGCAACGCATCTCATTGATGGTGGAGCTGACTTGCGTGCTGTGCAAGAAATGTTGGGACACGAGAGTATCACAACTACCGAAATCTACACCCATCTCGATAAGAGTTTTTTGATGGATAATATCATCCAGTTTCACCCTAGGGCAAAAATGGGGAAGCGAAACTTAGGGTAGGGGAAGGATGAAATTGCAGTGAAAATCTGTAGTTCCATCATTTAAAAAATAGGAAAACGCAATGGTGGAATCACCGATGAATCCGGTGCCATTAACATCTACCGCACCACTTTGCACCACCAAATGTTGCTGAGGTATGGTGATATAATCCCCATTTAGCGTGGCATGAACTCCAATTACACCATTTCCAAAATTGCCTATAATAAGGTCGCTCACACTTCCTTGCCCGGCAGCAATAAACATCTGATAGGTAAAAGGTTCATCTTGATTGCAGTTTTGGGTGGCAACATATGAACCTAAAATGCGGTCGCGACTTACGGTATCGCAAACTGTGCCCTCGTAGCCAGCTAAACAAAGGCATTCGCCATCGTTACATAACCCATAGTTCAAGCAGTCAATACTGCCGCAAGGGTTAGGTGTGTTGCATCCTAATAAACACAACCCAATTACAGCAAATACTGCAAGTGTTAAGCACCTAAGAAGCAATGATTCCGTCTTAAAATGAGTGGAATTCGCCTCCTTCAGTTGGCGAAATACTCAATACTGGAAGTTTGCAATGATTCACTATTTGCTGGGCAAAAGGTCCCATTAAGAAACCAGTAAGGTTGTATTCTTGCTCAGTCATCATCACAATCAAATCGCCTTTTTTCGACTCTGAATAATTCATGGTCATCGTTGCAAGGTTATCTCCAATGAGAATATTCTCTTCATGAGCAATGCCTTCTTTGTCCAAATAGTCGGTAATCTGCTTCACTTTTTTAGCGAAATCGTAGCGAACTTCCACAGAATCTTCAAGCAATAAACTCGCAATGTGAATGGTGGCTCCAAACTTTTTGGCAAGTGTAGAAGCATACTGCACTTTCTGACGTGTTTCTGGTGTGCGATCTAGCGGCAGAATGATGTTTTTGAAACCACGCTTTTTGGCATGTCCTTGAATGGTTAGAACTGGACATGGCGTTTGAGTAACCACTCGGAATGCGTTGCTACCAGCAAAAAACTCTGCCCAGCCAGATACTCCATGTGTGCCCATCACAACTAAATCGGCCTCGGCCTCTTCTACCGCCAAAATAATCTCATCATACACGCGGCCCGAACGAATTACTTGCGAAACGCTGATGCCATGTTCCTTTTCTAAACGATGGGCTTCATCTTGCAATCGCAACTGAGCACGTTCTTTCTCTACATATTCAGTTTTATTACTTGGCGAGAAGATTCCAGCATAAGCGCCTTCTTCCAATACATGGATTAGAGTGATGCTTGCACCAAATACTTTGGACAATTCTACAGCATATTCCATCGCCACTGTGGCCGAAGCTGAATAATCAGTTGGCACGGCAATTCTTTTTATTTTGAAATCTTGAAACATATCAGTCGGTTTTAAAGGATGAACTAAATGTATGAAAAATCAGTAGGGGACAAAGGATGAGGTGTCTTTTTTGGGAGAAGGTGTAATGCTCAATACAGGAATATCAGACCCATTAATTACTCCTTGTGCAGCTGACCCGATGAAATAGTCTGTAAAATCAAGCTCTTGCTGCGTCATTACCATTATCAAATCGCCTTTGCTTTTGTTGGCATAATCGATTATGCTATCAGCAAGGGTATTGGATCCTTTGGTATCGCGGACAATTTCGGCTGTGCAGTTTACTCCACTTTTTTCGACACTCTTTTTTACTTGATCCAACTGACGCGTAAGACGATTTACAATGAATTCATCGTTGGTCATAAGTACAGACACAACACGAATCATGGAGCCAAATCGCTTCGCAAATTCAATGGCTTTAGCCACTTTTTCCTTCGTCTCTTTGGTCAGATCCAAAGGAAGAATTATGTTCTGGCATCCTTTGCGGTGATGTTTTCCCTTAATAGTAATAATTGGAATTTGAGATTCGCGCACAACGCGCAAAGCGTTCGATCCAATGAATTTTTTCTTCAAAGTGGATGTGCCAGTAGTTCCCATAACTATGAGCAACGCATCTAAATCGGTGGCGGTTTTAGCAATTTGCTCGTAAATAGAACCAAAAGCAATATGGGTTGAAATCTTAACTCCAAATGCTTCTTCTTTTTCCTTTACGAACTCATTCAATTTCACTTGAACCCGCTCTTTCACTTGGTCTTTATCGCTGTCTCCGAAGAGGCGGCTGAGCGAAAAATCTTCTTGAATAACGGTTAGCACGTGCAACTGACTATCAAATACCTTTGACAGGTTTACAGCTTGCTCTAATGCGATGGATGATTGTTCTGAAAAATCCAATGGAACGAGAATAATTCCTAGGCTGTCTTGATTATTCATTATGTGGCTTTGAGGCCGCGAAGATAACCACAATAGATGATAAAACCCATAGCAGAATCGGAGTTAATCCTCAATAAAGACGGTAGTATTTACCACGTAAACCTATGCCCCGAGCACTTGGCTCATACTGTCATATTGGTGGGAGATCAGGGCAGAGTGCCAAAGATTTCACGGCATTTTGATGAAATTCGTTTCGTTAGGCAAAACCGGGAGTTTCTAACGCACACGGGCCGAATTGGTCAAAAGGAATTGTCGGTAATCTCCACCGGAATCGGTACCGATAACATCGATATTGTGTTAAATGAGTTGGACGCGTTAATGAATATTGATTTAGAACTGCGCTTACCGAAGGCGGAACACACTCCACTAACGCTCATTCGTTTGGGCACAAGTGGCTCACTGCAAGAAGATATTCCGGTAGATAGTTTTCTGCTTTCAACGCATGGCATTGGGTTCGATGGGTTACTCAATTTCTATGCAGATGGCTCGGAAGTGGAAGATACCGACATGACCGAGGCGTTTATTGCCAAGACACAGTGGCCCGACAATTTTGCACGTCCTTACATTGTAGAAGGTTCTGCTTGGCTGCTCGAACTTCTGAAAGAGGGAACATACCAGGGAATGACCGCCACTGCAAATGGATTTTATGGCCCTCAAGGCCGCAGCCTGCGACTTGCTCCTCAAATTCTTGACCTCAACGAGCGGCTCAATAAATTTGAACACAACGGACATCGCATCGCCAATTTTGAAATGGAGACCTCGGCACTCTACGGTCTTGGCAAAGCTCTTGGACATGAATGCGCCACTGTGTGTGCCATTATCGCGAATCGATTTAAAAGGGAATACAGTAAGAACCACGACCAAACAGTGGAGCAACTCATTGTTCATTTGTTGGATAAACTGAGCAGACAATGAGAATAGGCATGGTGTGTTATCCCACATTTGGTGGGAGCGGAGTGGTGGCAACAGAACTTGGTCGCGAATTGGCATTGAAGGGGCATGAAATTCACTTCATTACCTACGATTTGCCAGTTAGGTTCGACCATTTTTTGCCCAATTTGCATTATCATGAAGTGCGTGTAAGCGATTATCCATTGTTCGATTATCAGCCCTACGAATTGGTTTTGGCAAGCAAAATTGTGGATGTGGTAAAGCACGAAAAGCTAGAGATATTGCATGTGCATTACGCTATTCCACATGCGTCAGCCGCGTTTATGGCACGTGAAATATTGAAATCAGAAGGCATTTATCTTCCGTTCATCACCACGCTGCATGGCACGGACATTACCCTTGTGGGCAAGGATAGTTCGTTCGAACCAGTGATCACTTTTGCTATCAACCAATCAGATGCTGTTACTGCGGTATCCGAAGATTTGAGAAGGGATACCTTCAAGCATTTCAAAGTAAATCGCGAGATTGAGGTTATTCCCAATTTTATCGATTTGAATCGGTATGCTGGCTGCTCTACTGAAGGCGTGCGCAACACTTTTGCGCCAAAAGGAGAAAAACTTTTGCTCCACGTTTCCAACTTCCGTCCTGTGAAACGTGTGGAAGACACTGTCCGCATATTTTCCAAGGTTCGCGATAAAATTCCCGCCAAGTTGCTTCTTGCTGGCGATGGTCCAGAACGGCATCGCATTGAGGCATTGTGCCGCGAATTGGGTACCTGTGCCGATGTCCATTTCCTTGGGAAATTGAAGTATATCGAGGAAGTATATTCAGTAGCAGATTTGTTTTTATTGCCTTCCGAAACCGAAAGTTTTGGCCTTTCTGCGTTGGAAGCCATGGCCTCACGTGTGCCAGTTATTTCTACAAACACAGGTGGTATTCCTGAAGTGAATGTGCATGGCGAAACTGGTTTTACAAGCGCAGTAGGCGATGTAGACGATATGGCCACCAACGCACTTCTTTTGCTTCAAAATCCTGAGATGCTAGAGCGCTTTCGCGAACAAGCGTTTCAACGTGCCAAGCTTTTTAGCAAGGAGCACATCATCCCATTGTATGAATCACTTTATGAGAAGGTGAGAGGATAAGTTCCTTTAAGCGGTAATTCAATCCTTTATATTTGCCGTTCAGCCAAATCCTGAGGTGAAGCTGATATATTTTGGCATACTCCTCATTTTTAATTGTGTGAACAATGATTGAAGAAACCACTGCAATTCATCCAACCATTTCCAAAGAAGCGTTTCTGCAAGAAGTGCTCAACGATTACCGAATTGCCAACGAAAGTCGCCAAGCAAGCCTCTTAGGACGCAAGGAAGTGCTTACTGGCAAGGCCAAGTTTGGCATTTTTGGCGATGGTAAGGAGTTGGCACAGATTGCCATGGCCAAGGCATTCCGCAATGGCGACTGGCGTTCGGGCTACTACCGCGACCAAACCTTCATGATGGCTTCGGGCTTGGTGCAAGTGCAAGAGTTTTTTGCCCAGCTCTATGCTCATCCTGATATAGCTGCCGACCCTTCGAGTGCTGGACGCAGCATGAATGGGCACTTTTCTACCCGCTCCATCAATGAAGATGGAAGTTGGAAAAATTTGACGCAACAGAAAAATAGCGCTGCCGATTTATCTCCTACCGCTGGACAAGTTCCTCGTTTGCTAGGTTTGGCGCAAGCCTCCAAATTCTATCGCAACAATTCCGCATTGCATGGCCTTACCAACTTTTCTGTAATGGGAAACGAGGTAGCTTTTGGCACCATTGGCGATGCCAGCACTAGCGAGGGCCATTTTTGGGAAACGATGAATGCCGCTAGTGTGCTGCAAGTGCCGCTGGCCATTTCTATTTGGGACGATGGCTATGGTATTTCCGTTCCAAAGAAATTCCAGACAGTGAAAGAAAGTATTTCTGAAGCCCTCAAAGGTTTTGTGGCCGAAGACGGAAAACCTGGCCTCCACATTTTCAAAACCAAAGGTTGGGATTATGCCCATTTGGTAAAAACCTATACCGAAGCCATTGCGCTTTGCCGTGAAAAGCATGTTCCAGTTTTGATACACGTGGAAGAAGTTACCCAGCCCCAAGGCCACAGCACCAGCGGTTCGCACGAGCGCTACAAAGGCAAAGACCGACTCGAATGGGAGCAAGAGTTTGACTGCATCCGTAAGATGCGCGAGTTTATTATTTCCTCAGCAATTGCAACTGAATTGGAATGTGACGCCATTGAAGAAGCCGCCAAAAAATTGGTTCGCGAGCAGCAGAAGGCCGCTTGGGCCGCGTTCACATCCTCCATCAAAGTGGAGATAGATGAATTGCAAAATTTGTTGGCAAAACTGACGGCCACCGATGCTATAAAAGCGATTTCGGAGCGCTTGGGCAAGGCTATAGACCCGCAGCGCAAGGAGTTGATGGAGACCGCCCGCGAGGCATTACTGCTCGTAGCGGGCAACACAGCTGCCGAGGCCACCGCCTTGCGCCAATGGGTAAAAATGCAAGCGGCTGTGAACCACGACCGTTATAGTTCGCACCTCTTGAGCGAAACTTCGGCCAGTGCGCTCAACATGAAAGGACAGGCGCCCGAATATGTAGCCGATGCACCGATGGTGGACGGCCGCGAATTGCTGCGCGATAACTTCGACCACATCCTCACCAATCGCCCAGAAGTATTGGCCTTTGGCGAAGACCTTGGCAACATTGGTGGCGTGAATCAGGGATTTGAGGGTATGCAACTGAAGCATGGTGAGCACCGCGTGTTCGATGTGGGCATTCGCGAAGTGAGCATCATGGGGCAGGGCATAGGCATGGCGCTGCGCGGATTGCGTCCCATTGCCGAAATCCAATACCTCGACTATCTGCTGTATGGCCTGCAACCGTTAAGCGATGACGTGGCCTCGTTGCATTGGCGCACCAAAGGCGGACAGAAATGCCCGCTTATTGTGCGTACTCGCGGCCACAGGCTCGAAGGTATTTGGCACAGCGGTTCGCCTATGGGGCTGATACTCGGTTCGCTGCGCGGGTTCCATGTCTGTGTGCCACGTAACATGACCCAGGCCGCAGGTTTTTACAACACGCTCCTCAACTCCGATGATCCGGGTATCGTCATCGAACCGTTGAACGGCTACCGCACCAAGGAGAAACTTCCTTCCAACCTTGGCGCATTCCGTACGCCTTTGGGTGTTCCTGAAGTGTTGACCGAGGGAACCGACCTCACTATCGTAACCTACGGGGCGTGTGTGAACCTTGCGCTGAGGGCTGTGGAGCGATTGGCCAAATTGGGTGTCAGTGCCGAGCTCATCGATGTGCAAACGCTGTTGCCTTTCGACCTTGGGCATTCCATTGTTGCCTCGTTGAAGAAGACCAACCGCATCCTTGTCATTGATGAGGATGTGCCGGGCGGGGCATCAGCCTATATCCTACAGCAGGTGTTGGAAGTGCAGAAAGGCTACCGCCATCTGGACTCAGACCCATGCACACTTACCGCCAAGGCCCACAGACCGGCCTACGGCACAGACGGGGATTATTTCAGCAAGCCGAGCGTAGAGGATATGGTGGAAGCGGCTTATGAGATGATGAGTGAGGGAGATCCGAAGAGGTTTGCGGAGTTGTTTTGAGGTGCCAAGATAAAAGACACGTTATTCTTCAATTGTTTAAACTGGTAACTGATTTGTTACGCAGTACCCCACACGCTAGAACACAAAAAGTGAAGCCAAATCTGAATCGAAGTTGGAATTTGATTTTATTATTCTGGGTTATAGTCTTGTCAAGCTGTAAAGAGCAAGTTTCGGACTTCTTTTTTGATCCTTCAAAAATTTCGGAGCATACAACTTTCATCTATCACTATGATGCTAATCGAGTAATGAGTCAGGTGAGTATATTTCACATGCTGATGTCCGGACTTGTTGTCGACTCAATGGTAACCCGAACGGAATTTGTTTACAACAACAAAGGGCAATTGATACGAGAAGAAGAAAAGACTGAGATAAGTGAGGAGCCGACCATCACGGAATATCATTATGCCGCAAATGATTCATTGATAAGTGAAATGACCATTAGGCCTGAAGGTGATACCAGCTACTGGGCGGTTTATGAGTATTTTCCTGATGGTAGAAGGATGATTTTTAACAGGTCACTTATACTTCATGTGGAACCTGAACAAGATTTAGGGGATATAGATTTCAGTAAATATGACACGATACAAGAGCGAAATGAATTTGATTATGTTGGGAATGAATGTCAAGTGCAGCGAGAGTTTGACCTACAGAACAATTTGATAAGAACGATAACTTTTGAATACAGGAACATCGAACTGATGAAAGAGACGCATTTCACTTATCTGGAAGACAAGAAGATGATTGAAAAAACCAAGTTCTATGATTATTCAAAATCGAGTATCAAACCGGATTCCTATGCCTTGGATCATCGAAGCGATACGATTGAAGTCACCCGAAATGAATTTAAGAATGGGTTACTGTCTTCTTTAATTGAGGCGTATGATTATGGAGCTTCGGTTATCAAGACCTTCTTTGAAGGCGACAAGGAGATTGGCAAGATTAGTTACGATAGGCAAATGAAATCCAAGTATGTGACACTTCATGAGTATTATGAAAATGGCAAACTGAGGGAGACAAAGAGCTATTTGGAAGAACTTAATAAGTAATATCTCACACTCATTAATCCTATTAGCTCACGTCCTCGTCAGCATCTGAGCTACCCGAACGGGTAAAGGAGGCCAGGATCGCTTCAACAATAATTCCACCCATTGTGCATGTCCTGACCATGCGCAGCTCCCGCCATTGCGTGCGAAACACAGTCTCAAACGCACATAAAAATGGCTAAAATATCTGTGCTAGAAGCATAGTCGTCTCTGTCTTACACATAGATGTCTGTGTGATAAGCATGGAAGACTTTGTTTTATACATAGCTATCTCTGTTATACACATACTTGTCTATGTCTGTGACAGAGATAACGGTGTCATAGACAGAGATGTCAGTGTGTAAGACATAGATAGCTATCTTTGACACATAGATACGTATGCTTTAGCCACCGATTTCAAACTGAATTTAACGCCATGTGGAGGAAACCAAAAGGTCCAGTTAGTCCGAAAATGCAACGTAAAGCAATCCCAGAGGGCTTCAACACGGGGCGCATCATTATGAAAGCCATGCGGGAGTCAGGTGTTTCGCAGGCCGAAATTGCCCGCCAAACGGGGCGCAACCCAAGCACTGTGAAAGAGGTGCGAAGAAGGAAAAGCACACAGGCAAGCATTCTGCACGAATTCTCCATCGTGATGGGCGTTGATTTGTTTCGCCCACTAAGCGATAATTTGCCCGAGCATATACGCTCCAATCCAGACAGGGCAACGATTGTAGGTCTGAATGCCGAAAAGGAGGCATTGCAACAGCAGATGGCTGACCTAAAGACGCAACTTGCCCAACTGCGCGAGGACAATGGCTATCTAAAGAAGATGATCGATATTTTCTCCAAGGACAAGTGAGCGAAGCGTTCGTAGGGATGTGCCAGTAGCATTCCCAGCGACCTCTCTTAGTAATACCGAACTGTTTGAAACAAAAAAGGGAGCATCCGTTCAACGGACGCTCCCTTTTTTAGTATCAATTGAGGAATCAATTCAAATGCCCCACACTCATTTCGAGCGTCATGCGGTCATCGCTCATCAGGCGTTTGGTGAGGCCAATGCTCTTCGGTAGTTCGTATTCGAAGAAATATTTGAACGCATACATCTTGCCTTCATAAAAAGCCAGCTCATCACCTGTTTGGCCTAGCGCTAGTTTCTCTTGCACCACGATGGCCTGCTTGAGCCACTGCCATGCCACGCAGAGGATACCGGCATTTTCCAGATAGAGTGTTGCATCCATCAGAAACACCTCTGGAGCTTCTTTTTGTGCCAATCCCATCAGTTTCATGGTCACTTCAGAGAATTTCTGGAGCGAACCGCCAAGACGTTCCGCGTATGGCTTCAAGGCATCGTGCGCCATAGCCTGCTTGATAGTGTCCTGCAATTCGCCACCGAAGAGCATTACTGCTTGTCCCATCTTCATGGTCACTTTGCGGCCCAAGAGGTCCATGGCCTGAATGCCCGTGGTGCCCTCATAGATGGGGTTAATGCGCGTGTCACGGTAGTACTGCTGCAATGGGAAATCGGCACAGTAGCCCACACCGCCCAGCACCTGCATGCCTTGGCTAGTGCTCTGCACGCTCATTTCGGCAGGATAGGTTTTGCACATGGGTGTCAGGAGGTCGAGCAACATCTGGTATTTTACCTTCTCATCGCCTTCCGATATTTTAATTAAATCCTCATAGATGGCGCATTGCGTCACCAGGCTCAGGCTGCCTTCCACAATGCTCTTCTGGAACAACAACATGCGCTTTACGTCCGCATATTCAATGATTGTGGTCATTGGGCCATCCTGCCCTTTGTTGCTCGGTTGGCGACCCTGTGGGCGTTCGTTCGCGTATTGCAATGACGCATAGTATGCTGCCGATGCCAATGCCGTGCCCATCATGCCTACGCTTATGCGCGCCCCGTTCATCATCTGGAACATGTAGCGCAACCCTTGGTGAGGTTCGCCCACTAACCAGCCGTGGCAGTCGTCCTTCTCGCCCATGATGAGGTAGGCGATGGGGCAGCCTTTCATACCCATTTTGTGCTCGAAGCTGTTGGTCAGCACATCGTTGTTGACCAACGTACCGTTCTCAGGGCGTTTTTTCGGAACAACAAAAAGCGAGATGCCCTTGGT
>Ga0247843_1001852_pt1 | contig 40831 bp, 60 predicted proteins | sample LaCruzMarch2017__FD_192420 | JGI IMG/M metagenome (GOLD analysis project Ga0247843, IMG submission 192420) | Freshwater microbial communities from meromictic Lake La Cruz, Castile-La Mancha, Spain - LaCruzMarch2017_8m | ecosystem: Environmental > Aquatic > Freshwater > Lake | place: Spain...
TGCATCCGATAATTCCTGATGCAATGATAATTAATAATGTTAATTGTTTCATGTTAATCTATTTCATTTCCCGCACTGACAATCCGCCCAGTGCGTTGGCGGTTCGGCTTATTCCTTGCCGTAGGTTTCGGCGTAGTGGCTCAATCCTGCATCATCCCCACCCTTGTCAATGTGAGTAATCCGATTAATTATTTCGTCCTGACCATCATGCCATCCATGCGAATAGGCTGATATGTGTTGCTCACGTTCCTTATCCTTGCAAATCGAGTGAAGCATTGCGACCGATTCTAACAGGTCGCCATCGTGTTCGAAATGGGACTTTATCTTGTCGAAGAAAAAGTCCACTGCTGTTTGTTTAGTTGCCATTGTCTGATTCAAATTGGTTGCCGATGATTTCGATGCCGTCCGTGCGGAAGCCTCTGAATTTAATTGTTGTCATAAAATACCTGTTTAAGTTTTTTTTCTGAAATTGTAGAACCTACATTGCTTGTAGTAATTTGGTAGTCATAATGCCCCACTTGTCGCATCTTGTGCGTATCGGTTTGACCTTTATTGTACATGAACTTCATACCAGCAATTATGGGATGCCTGTAAATAGAAACGGTGTTGCCGTTTTTATCGGTGCGCTCAGATATTAACTTTGCCATCACTTAATCACCTCCCTCAATTCCAGATAAGTTGATGACGACTTGTACATGGTCGAATAGCCAAGCAAGTTAATCGGGTCTTGCATCGCTCGCTTCAAATCGCCAACGGTGTAAACGTTATGGTTGTGGCATCGGTTGAATGCCCTTGTCGATAATCCGAGCTCTTCGATAAGGATGGCATTTTCGCCATCTTGAAGTTCTTGCAAAGCCTGCTTGTAGCGTGCTTTGAGTAGTTGTTTTAGTTTGCTCATTATTTCCCTTGTATTAATCGTCTATCCTGATACCGCTTGAACCTATCGCAGTAGTGCTTCATAATCGCTATGTTGCCATTACTCGTGTACAGGTCAATGGTCATGTCTAAGTCGGAATTGCACTGAATTAACTGGTTCGATAGTTTCACATTCTGCGATACCATGTATTCGTATTTATCACGAAATTCAACCGTTTTAAAGTGGCTCGCTACCGATACAGCGAACATCAGAACGATGCAGAGTAGTGCAATTCGGAATCGGAAGTAGTAATAGGTCGGCTCAGTCATTTTCGCCTCCTTTCACTTCGGGCAACTTCGGGAGCGGTTGCCAATGGGTCTCCTTGGATGCGTTTTGTAATGACTGCCACGCAAATATTGTTTTCTTTGGAATCTTATTAGGTGTTAATAGTACTAATACATCACCACCTTCATCCCCATCCTCCTGTGTCGGCAATCTATCCGCAACCGAAATCCAGCCGTGCAGGTTGGGTTCGGGTTGGTCAAACTCGCCTAATTTAGCACGGAAATTAATCAGATTCCAATAGCTAAAACCTTGCGAAGTTTTAGCCCAAGGGAAGGTATCCAACGCCTCAACTAATGAGTTGAATTTATCATGCTTTTCTTCCCGCCTCGAATCCTCCCAGTTCTCCACTGCCTGACTTCTAATCGGTTCGGGCAGGTGCTCAAACCATTCTTTTGCTGACTTTTTCATGTTGTTATAATTGCTTGTTAAACTCCCCACGTTCTGCACGTTCCGATATGCTAAACCAGTACGAGAAGCCTTCGGGCACTTCCCTCCAGTAGAATGCGTACGCCAGTGCCTGCTCAATCGAATTGCACATTCCATCACCTGTGTACGGCTTGCTCCGCTTTGTATTCGTTACCGCCTTGACTCGTATCGGTTCGGGCAGTAGGTCGAACCATTCTAATACTTTCTTTTCCATGTTATGATTTTACCAAAATTCCCAAATATAAACCATTGCCATCTTCGCAGGTATTCACTTCTACCATATCCCAAGCCATAGCATCAGGATTGCAATAGATGACGTGTGTGCGCTCTTCGTCGTGATGAAGCCACTTGGTTACATCCGCCATGAATAGGGTCGCTAATTGCCAATCCTGCTTCTTTAATATCCCATTCGAATGGTTCAGGATTGCTTGCATTATAGTGCCAGCATTCTTAACCGTTACGAGGTCGTAGCCAAGTTTGGGCAGGTACGGATAGTTGAGGTCGGTAGGCGTCACGAGTGGCATCGGGTCAGTCAGTTTATCGTACTGCGCAGGATTGTACCTCTGAGGAAAGCGCACGGTGTACCGCTTTCCTTCGGTTAGTTCGAGTGCCTGCTTGTACTCCTCTTGACAATCGAAGCCGAAGTACAGCATTGAAGAGCCGTACCTGAGTTGGAATACATCAGGAAACCCACCCATGCGGTGATGCTGGGTTTCGATGAATTGGTTTTGTTTGATTTTGTTCATGATTACGATAAAAGAAGTTGGAGTAGTTTTAATTCCGCAAAGTCTGAAATTGAAGTTCTGATTTTATTGTCAATTTCAAATTGCAATTGCTTTTGTGCGTTGGTAATTACAGAAGCATCCTTTACTGAATGCCAATAATTAAATATTACAGGGCTTACATGGTGCTTAATTTTGTCTATTGTCATGATTTAGTTCGTTAGTTCGTTAATGCTTACTTCGATAAATTTGCTATCTACCTTAATCTTTAGTTTACCACCAAAGTTTAATGATTCCCAATTAACAAACTTTACAAGTTTGCCCTTCCAAAAAATGCGAGATTGTTGATTTAAGTGTGTCATATTGCTGTGATTAAAATTTATGCGTTAAGGATGCGCATCCCCCTGTGTGTGTTATTTTACTTGATTAAAAGTTATCTCATCGCCAACGGCACAGCCTGCTTCGCTTCCGCTTCGTGCGGATTTTGGTTAGGTAGGTTGGTTTCATTTAATTACCCCCGATTCTTTGAATGCCTTAATTACTTCAATCGTCTGTTCAGGACTCATGTCTAATACCGCATCGAGCAGGATTTGAGTATTGCGTTGTTCGTCGTATAGTGCTTCTACCATGTCTTCTGGCATTCTATTTCTTATCCGCACCATAATGGATTCAAGCGATTCCACTATTTTGCTGAATAGAATCTTGCCTAACTTCTCGTCGTTGGTATCGCCCCGTTTTATTTTGTACAATTCAGGGTGGCACAGCAATGTTGCGTGTAGGAGTTGGATTAATTGGATGGTGCGCTTCATGATGTTAAATAATTGTTTAATGCGTTGCAAAATAAATAGTAAGTGAAGCCTGTATAGCCTGCGACAAACAGCGACCATAAATTAGTGCTGTTGTATATCACATTCACATAGCAAGCAAATAGCATGCACGACAGAGCGAATGCAGGTAGGAGTAACTCAATCATTCGCCACCCCCAATTCATGGCGTGCCATTTCGAGTAGAAGGGCGTTGGCTAATTCAGATGCGCCACCTGACACCCTCTTTATGTAATCACCCCAATCGTTATTAACTTTAAACTCAATAGTCCATTGGTCATTAGATGTCAATCCCCCCATTGCCGTCCGCATCAGTTGGTAGCGGATGGTGATGCCGTCACTACTCTGAGTGCGATACATTGAGTCTAAATTGTCTTGTATCGGATGATACGGTCTGTCGCCTATCTGTTTGGCACGTTCCTGAATTTGTTGTTCTGTGTATTCCATTTTTATTGTGGTCTTAAAGTTTTACTCAATTTCCAATCTAAGTCGTCGGGGAGGGTGAAGTATGAAAGAGATTCTATGTACTTCCACCCTGAATCGGTTGTTTTTGCCCCAATCCAATAGCCTGTATTTTTTTCAAAACAATGCACATCAGCCCAATCAGGTGCGTTCGACCAATCGACTGCGTACGATGGGTTCGGTGTCTTGCGGATAGGGCGGTAGTGCTCCATATTTATATCCTTATTCGGCTCAACAACGCCCCCTAATGGACGCTGTTTATGTTCGGGCAGTAAAGGTATCATGAGAACCTTTACTACTTTCTCCGCTTCACACTCTTCGCAGAACTCGTATCCTTCGGGGAGAAGGTGGGAGTAGTTGTTCGGTAATTCCGAACTACTGCATTCTGTTTGTTCCGATGCTTCACGCATCATTACCCTGATTCTGCCCATCTCGGATTCGATTAGCGCAAGTAGGGTGTTGATTTCCTTGATTTGTTCTGTTTTCATGATTCCGTTTCGTTTAAAGTGAACCCAACTTATCCAACTCCTCCTGCAACCGCTTCTTGCGTTCTTCAATCGTGCCTGCTGGTAGCACAAGAGTCCCAACGGTGCGAGGCTTGCGGTGAAGTAGGATGTGCGTATCGGAGTACGAATAACTCCACTCAGATAGTGGCAGTCTAATTTGGTCGGGCAACTCCTGAACAGGAAAGCCCGGCAGGTTCGGTGGGATGGCGAACCAGTGAATATAATAGGCACAATCGCTTCCACCCTGATTCATATCTTTATTTCCTGAATGATACCTGCGAATTGAAAAAGTATTGACATTCCCAATATAATCCGCCACCACGTACCAGTTCCCCTTCACCCTATCCGATTCGGCAACGGGTGTTAATTTACTCAAGTCTAATTTAAAGTTTTCCATTGTTTTTTATCTAAATTGTTCATTCAAACTATCTCGATGATTCATCTCATCCTGACTTTCACGATACGATATGTGTCGGCACAATTCGCATTCGCCATATTCGTCTACATCGTCCGAGGTCGGCAGGTCACAACGGGTGCAGGTCGGTTCGGCTTCGGGTGCGTTACACTCCAAGCAGATATCATCTATCTGCTTGGTAGTGTCGCATGTGGGGCATGGGTGTGTCGTCATGTTAGAATGGTAGTGAATTATCATCATCTGCCTGTGGGTTGCGCATCGGTGCGGGTGCAGTCGGTGCTGCACTATCAATCTGCACTTTCCAAGCACGTAGGGTATTGAACACCTTAATTGTGTTCGTCTTCGGGTTTGCCCATTCACGACCAGCAAGGTTGAAGAACACCGTTACGGTATCGTTCTCTTTCGTACCGATAACAGCATCTTTTGACTTGCCCCCGAACTCGAAGGATAGGGTCTGCGGATAGTCGGTATCTTCAAGGATTGCAAGATGCAGTTCCCGCTTCGTGAAGTTTCCGTTTGCGATTTCGGGCGTTACTCGAACTACCCGACCGCTGATTTTTGTTGAATCTGACATTGTTAATTATTTGGTTAAAATTAAAGGTAATTCTTCTTTTGACGAATCAAATTTTATAATTTTCAATTCGTAGCCTTGTACATAGCAATTCCATGCTTTAATTGCGTATGCCAACTTTGCAACACGAGGTAATTTTCGCAATGAGATTCTATCTGCAATGTATTTATTGCGAAGAACTCCTATTGTACTATTTTTAATAGCAATGCCTTGGCATAGTTGAATAAAAAATGAATCTGCAATATCTGGTCTTACCTTGTAAAATATTGCGTAAAGCCCACCTATAAATGAGGGAGGCAATACCTTCGAAAAATCGTCATAGAAGCCTAATGATTTTTTTGAAACGTAATCCCAAAATGCTTTGTCTGAATTATACATTTCCAATAGCATGAAATTTGTCGGCTTTGTGCTTTCATGCTCATGATACTTATATCCCGAACTTACCTGATTGTAAAATGCAATAATAGACGGCACTACGTTTGAGTTTTTTGCATTATCAATTGTAAACACATCTCCTGCATTTCTTGATTTCCCTGTATCAAGTACACTAAATACCGATTCATCGAGACCTGTTGCTACGTGCATTTTAATTGACATTCCAGACTTTACAATTGCAGTAAGCCTGTGCTGACCATCAAGGATATTACCTGTATTTGATATTTTAATGCACTCTGCTGTACCCTCCTTCCATCTACCGCTTAGCATATCCTTTACATACTGAACAATCTTAGGCTCTCTTATTCTTCGATTGTTTTTGTTTAAACTCAAATATTGCCTTGCAATATCTGGAGTTATAAGTTTTAATTCAAAGTTTATCATGTGATGTTAAAATGTTACTTGTTGATGATACTTTTCGAACTGCGCCCAGAACTTTACGAGCGCAGTCATTGTGTCGGCTAATTCCGTTTCGATTGCGCTCCTTTCTACCCTGTAAATGTACAACGGCTTCGGTGCGAATCTTGGGTCATAGGAAATGAAGTCAAGCCATTGCAGTTTCTCATTTACGAGGAAGTACTGAGCAATCTGATGCTTATGCTCGTTCGGCACGCCACCCATGCGGATAGTTCTGACGTGGATCTTCGTGTTCGGGCATTTGACCTCGACCGCACCTGTGTAGTCAGGTGTCAATCCATCTGGCGACATTCCTAACCAATCGTACACGTCATGAATGCAGAACGCAACGTCGATTAACTCAGTACCCGTCTGCTCGCTGTACTTCGCTTTCGCTTCGGGTTCGTGTTCCGTACCCCACCGCATGGCTTCGGATTCGTAGTTGTTCTCAACGGCATCCCACAACGCTTCTTCCCTACATTCGCGCTCAGCGATGAGCGCATCCACTACGGGTAGATTGTCGGACTTCATGATGTCCTTGGTTCTGGACGATGTTATGCGTCCAATTCTGAGGGTGTGCCACTCGGCACTGCCTTGCTCTGTGTTGTTAATTACTATCATTTTCTGTTTCTATTATAATCCAATTTTTGCCGTTCAGGTGGGCGCAGTTTCTTTCTAAGCACTTTAGCTTGCAGTTGCTATCTGTAATTACAAAAAAGGCATGACCATTAACACTATTCCAGATATCCCAAAACCCTGCAACATCATAAACTTTTCCTGCCGTTAAATGCGAATGGCATCCATCAGGTGCTTGTACTTTAGTTGGCTTTTTCATTTTCTAATTGCTTTTTACGTGAATCCTTATGCGCCAAACACGCACCCTTAGCATCGCCATCTAAGCCATTCCAGACTGCCACCAGTGCGTTAATATCTGCGCATGAGTTAATGGCTTCGATTTGCGCTGTATAATCCTTGGGCGTGCTGTTTACTTTCTCATCCTTCACCCGTATCGCGTCGTGAACTGCGCCGAATGCCTTTACTTTCGATACGGTCAAGATAACCTGAACGCCTACCCACTTTTCGATTGCTGGCGAACCTGCCAGTTTCGCAATCGTCTTTGAGTTGGTGCGATTCAGGATTACAGGCTTCATACCCTTCAAGTGCGCAACTAAGCAGTTGTCCTTCTTGTTGCCTTCGCCGATGACTTCCTCGACTTGTACCTTCGTGATTTCGACCGTTACTTCGGAGTACTTGCCGTCCGATATAAACAGGTCATGGCTTCCGAGATACTTCGGATTGACCATTTTCTTCCAGTGTGTTAAACTTTCCATGTGCTGTGATTAAAATTAAATTACAAAAGCAAAGTAAATACATTTTTTCCGAACAATCAAAAAAAGATTGATTGCAATTCGTAACTATTTGAGAATGAACGGAAAAAATTTTCATTAGAACGGGGCGTTACCTTCCGAATCCTTATACGGAAGGCGTATATCGTCAGCATACTTATCGCTCGGTTTGAATACTGGCGTGCTGTTTTCGGTCATTACCAGTGGGTCTTCAAACCTGAACTTGTCGCCTACGAAGTTCATCTCAATATCAACGCACCTGCCGTTACGGTTCTTCTCAATAAATATAAACGCCTTGCCTTCCGTACTATTTCCGTTATCATCGAATAGCACCTTGTAATACTCAGGTCTGTGAATAAACGCCACTATCGAAGCATCTTGTTCAATATCACCAGAACCTTTCAAATCCGATAGTGTCGGGCGTTTATCACCGCCTCGGTGTTCATTGCTTCGGGATAACTGAGCAAGTGCCACAACAGGTATATTCAACTCTTTAGCAAGCGCACGAATGCCGTTGCTGACATGCGTTACACGGTCGAATATCTTCATGTTGCTATTCGCTGGTGGATTCATGAGTTGCAGGTAGTCAATGACTATCATAGTTAATCCCTTTTCGTGCATAATCTTACGGCACTTTGTTCTCAGTTCCGATACGCCCAGCGAACTCGAATCGTCAATGTAAATCGGCAGGTTGGATAATTCACCTGCAACCTGAATGACCCTATCGGCTTCGGCTCGTTCCATCTGCCCCTTTTCGATTCGCCAATTCTCGACGTTCGCAACGTCCGATACTATTCGAGTAAATAGTTTACCTGCGGACATCTCAAGACTGAATACAGCAATCTTCTGCTGGCAGTACTTCGCAGACTTGTACACGATATTGAGCATGAGTGCTGTCTTACCCATTCCGGGGCGTCCTGCGATAATCGTAACTTCACCCTTCGGAAATCCATTTGTAACCTTGTCGATACAGGCAAACCCAGACGGCACGCCTATCATCTCATTCGGCTGGCTGTATGCCTTCTCGAATCGTTCGATAAATTCAGAGGCTACCGAATCGACATTCACAATATCGGTCTTGATATTCTGCTGTACGATGCGATATACCAAGTCCTCGGTATTCTGGAGTAGCGTGAACGGGTCTTTCAATCCTTCCAAGGCTCGCTGACCTACCCACTGCGACATGACGTACAGCGAACGCAGGACGTGCTTCTCAGCGATTATGCGACAATGGTATGCCACGTTCGCACCGCTCGCCACATTCGATGTGATTTCCATCAGGTACATGGCAGGATTCTCGCCAGCAGGGAAGCCTGAATTTGGCTCTTTACCTATCTCGTTTTTGACCGAAATTAAATCAATCGGTTTGCTTCGGGCGTACAATCTCAGCACTGCCTCGTAAATAGCCTTATGACGCCCATCAAATAGCATGGGCGGTGTCAGTATATCAACTACTTCGATTAATGCGTTAGAATCAATTAAAACCGCCCCTAAAACGGCACGTTCGGCATCCTCTGAGCGAGGAAGCGGAATTACTTGTCGGATTTCATTCATTTTGGAATAGTTCAGGGTTGGTTTTGCGCTTTTCGATTATTGCCTGTTCGTCGGCTAATTCTTTTGCACGCTTATAGGCTTGAATTTCTTTAAAGTGCGCTGTTTGATAGTCGATGTTATGCAGTTTGAGCATTTTAATTGTTTCATCATGTAGCCAAGGTTTGTGAAATACTGAATAATCGCATCCGTATTCATTATACCCCTTCTTTTCTTTCTGAGCGCCAAGTATAGCAATGGCGTGCCTTAAATAAACCGAACCGTACTTATTGACTAATATCCCAATGTTTTCATCGCTTATGTAAACGATTTTTGCATCACCTCTCGGCTTTCTACCTAATCCTAATTGGTATTCGTGATACTCCTCACGATTCATTTTCTTCCAGTGCTTAGTAGGCACTTTTTTCTCCGAGGAACTTTGTTCTTTTTGGAACTTTGTTCCCCCTATACTATTACTATCTATACTTACTATACTATTATCAATAATATGTATATCTTTATCTAATATAATATTGGGGGCACTTTGTTCACCCCTAATAGGAACTTTGTTCCTCGGGGAACTTTGTTCACCCTGTACTTTGTTCCCTACTGGCAAACTGACCTGCAACCAACCTTTCTCGTTCTTAATCAGTAAATTATGTTCAACAAGGCGGTTAATTGCCTTGTCTAAGCCTCGTTTGCTAATATTGAACTCCTTTGCTAATCGCATTTTACCTACATAGCACCATCCCGAGCCAGATTCGTCGTACTCGCTAAAGTACCGTACCCGTTCGAGTATGCCAGCCTCGAAGAATGACAGGTCGTATTCCTGCAAGACTTCAAGACTGACTGACACGAATTGTTTTTGAGGATTCATTATCTAATTTCTTCCGCAAACACGTAATTACCGCCATCATCCTCTATTAACAAACCTGCGTTTATTAAATACCTTAGGCTGTGCTGGTTGTTTATTGGCTCTGCAGAAAAGATAAATGTAACCTCCCGTGCAATCTTTTGAGCGGTCAGAATCTTTATAGATTGACTGCTAAACGACCTTGCATACTGCACAAGCGCATAGTACAACACAACGGTGAATGCGGTTGCTCCTGAGTTTGCAAATAACTCAGTTTCAATGGTGATTTTTTTTGGTACTAACAACATAACTTACTTAAATTAAAAAACCCCTAAGAAAAGCGGTGGAAGTCGCTAATCTTAAGGGTTCAGTTTCCTACAAAGGAATATCTCATATCTGCTTCCACCCAGATAGTTCAATTGGATTGAACGATGCAAAGTTATAAAAAATATTTTACACTACAAATGTTCACCCGTAAATAAAACAACCTGCCCCCGTTCGCCCCATTGCTTACGGGCATGAATCTCGTACACGTGGCTGTCGTCCTTACCGAAACTATCCATAAAGCCCTTAACCAGATTGTCAATGTCAGGCGTTCTGCAATGGGGCTTGCCGATGTGTTCAAGTCTTTTCTTTTCGCTCCAAGATTCGAATACAGGCATGATGAAACATACCTTTACGACGCCAGTCAATTCGTACTTGTAACTCTGGCAAAGCAGGCGTATCGCTTCCTTGTATCGTTCGTAGTTCTTAGCCTTGTCCGTAAACCGCATATTTTGTGTCAATCTGGGTGCAGGGCGTGGCGTAATGTCGAGGTGTAGTATCATGCCGTAAAGTTAGAATACTTTTTTGATAAAAATAATTTCGTTCATTCTCAACGAGTTATAGAAAAAGTACAAAAATAAATGATGCAAGGTGAATCACGTATTGGAATAAAGCCTACTTTTGCTTTACAATTTAATCACAGCAATTATGAACACAATCACACCATCACCAGAATTAGTCGCTCGTTTGAAGTCAAACAGAGGCACTATCATCGCAACCTTGAACTACTGGTTTGCGGAGTACGACACTGACATTAAAACACTCATGACCGATTTCATGTTATGGGTAGCACAATGTTCTGAGCAGACTCAGAAGAAAATTGCAACTGACAAAGGCGCAAAAGAGGCAATTAAGTTTTTCTACTCCGTAACCAAGGAAAATTACGAAACTGACTTCGGCAAACTCGACGCATCAATCGAAGCCGACAAAGCAAACAAAACAGCATTTTTCAAATCATTAGAAGCATAATCACAGCACAATCATGAAAACTACCAGAACATTACAAGAAATCGCAGACCATTTCGGTTGCAAAGTTTGGAAAGATAGTCGGGTGTATCTGCCACAATTCGGTTACAAGACGAAGAAAATGACCACCACAACATACGTCTACATCGTGGACGGTGAGATTAAGGTCAGCGTGTTCATCGAATGCGCAAGTCAGCCATACTCATGGATTAATTCGCAGAAGGACAAAGTCGTGCAATCGGTTTACACCGCAATCGAAGAAATGGAAGCAGAAGCAGAGGAGCGTGGCGGTTCAATTCGCAAATATGGCGAAGGTCACAACGAAGTAATCGTTGAGCAGAATATACCGCCAGCACTCGAAGCGGTCAAGTCAGAAGCCGATAGCGAACTCGTTAAATGATTCTGCTGCCAGACCAGAAGTCTGCAATCGAGAAGTTACATTGTCTGAAAGTCGGGGCGTTGTTCATGCGCCCCGGCACAGGCAAGACGCTAACCGCCGTAACGCTCGTAAACAGCACCGACGTGCCAGATGTAATCTGGTTCACGCCATTCCGCACGAAAGAAAGCCTGCAAACCGAACTTGCCAAATCCTGTCTTGTCAAAAATTGCCAAGTTATCGGAATCGAAACGCTAAGTTCATCCGATAGAGAGTATCTACGCCTATTTAACTACGTTCAGACGCACGATTGTGTCGTTGTGGTAGATGAGTCGCTAAAAATCAAAAACAACGACGCTAAGCGCACGCAACGCATTATTGAGATTGGCAAATATGCCAAGTATAAACTCGTGCTAAACGGCACGCCCATAAGTCGCAATATTCTCGACATCTGGGCGCAGATGGAGTTCCTATCACCACTAATCCTGAAAATGGATTATGCTGAGTTCAAAAATACATTCGTGAAATGGACGAAGGTAACAAAGTGGGTGCGAGGTAAGCAAGCCAGTAAGGAAGTAATAAATGAGTTCTGCAACATCGACTACCTGTATTCCATAATCGAACCATACGTGTATGAATCTGACCTATTCATTCAGGTCAAGAAGATATACAACGAGGTAAAGTATAAGATTACAGACGAAGAGATGAAGGAGTACCAGCACCTTAAAGAGAAGTATCTTGACAATGAGATGTTGCAATTCTTAAACAACAATATCTTCATCGAAATGACTCAGAAGATGCAACACCTGTACTGCATAAGCGAAGATAAGGTGAATAAATTAGAAACGCTGATGCAGACCTTGGACGAATCGAAAGTGCTGATTTATTGCAAGTACATAAAGAGTCGTGAACTACTGCAATCGCTATATCCGAACGTGTCGGTTATGTCATACGGTATGCATTCGTTCGGATTAAATTTGCAAAACAAAAACATTACCATTTATTTTGACAAGACGTTCGACTACGCTCAGCGACTGCAATCAGAACAGCGCACATATCGAACAGGTCAGACACATGACTGCTTGTATTATGACATGACATCGAACACTGGGCTTGACACGCTGGTGAACGAAAACATAAGCAAAAAGCAGGGCATGGATGAGTATTTCCGTTCAATTAATTTACAAAAAATCTATGAAACCATTTAAAAGTCCAGTGTACAATGTCATTGCTGTGCCGATTGATAAAATCGAAGCAAATGACTACAATCCAAACCATGTTGCAAAGCGTGAAATGGAATTGCTTTACCAGTCTATCAAATGCGATGGATATACCATGCCTATTGTCTGCTTTTATGACGCAGACAGAGATAAGTATATTATCGTCGATGGATTCCACCGTTATACAATTATGGTGCGTTACAAGTCAATTTATGACAGAGAAAATGGAATGCTACCAGTGTCGGTAATTGAGAAGGATATTAATGACCGCATGGCAAGCACAATCCGACACAACCGAGCAAGAGGAAAGCACGAAGTTGAATTGCAAGCGTCACTTGTTGGCATGCTTAAAGCAGGATGGGATGAGATAAAAATAATGAAAGAGTTAGGAATGACTTTGGAGGAGGTACAGCGACTTATCGGTATCAAGGGCATAGCATCCGAAATCATGGGCGTACCATATTCGATTGAACGACAAATAATCGAAGCAGGTGAAGATAAAAAAGGAGGCGACCATGAGTAAATTTGAATACAAAGGATTTTACAAAAAATATGATATGTCTGAAACGATAAAAATAGGTACTGGAATCATAAAGGTTCATGACATTTTTGATGAAATTCCTGAATTTATGTATAATGCTGATTGTTTATTTATTGACCCACCTTGTAGTGAGTCTAATCTAAAAGCATTTTACACAAAGGCTGATTTAGAAAAAAGAGACACTATTGTAAAATTTACTAATCGTTTATTTGAATTGATTGATAAAATAAATCCAAGGCATTTATTTATAGAATCTTTCAAATCAAACTTTGACGAGATATTTAGCAAACTTAACGAGCGTTATGGAACTAATATGGTTGTTTTTAATAGTTATTACTATGGGAAAACAAATAATAAATGCTGGATATTTTATGCCTCACTGGAAGATATAAATTTTGATATTCCGTTTATGGATGAGGAAAAAGTTATTGAGCATATTTGCAAAAATTTAGATTTTTATTGCATTGGTGATTTATGCATGGGTAAAGGGCTTTTGGGTTTTTATGCAAATAAATATAACAAAAGGTTTGTTGGCACAGAATTAAATCAAAAACGACTTGCTTGCTTGATTGAGCATATTAATCAAGGAAAAATAATAGTAAGATAGTATGGCACGCACAGCAATAGCAGGAGTTGAGAATGTTCTAATCGCAACGCAGAAGCGTATATCGTTTTTATTCGACAACTACGACAATGTATCGCTATCATTTAGTGGAGGTAAGGATAGTACGGTACTTTTCCATTTGCTTAATGAAGAGGCAAAAAGACGAGACCGAAAGTTTATCGTTTATTTTCAAGACCAAGAGGCAGAATATAGCGCAACAATCGAACTTGTTGAATGGGTAATGACTCAGCCAAATGTTATACCGTTATGGTATCAAGTTCCGATATTCATGACCAATGCTGCCAGTCACCAGCAGTTATTCTTATGGGCATGGGGTGAGGGCGAAAAGTGGGTAAGAGATAAGCACCCAGTGGCAATTCATGAACTCGATGGCAAATACCCGAAGCGATTTCATAAGTTCAATTTATGGGTAGGTCAGAACCTGCGCAAATTATCAGGCACAAGCGTATCAATTATCGGTTTGCGAGCCGAGGAAAGTCCAGACAGGCGATTCGTTTTGTTTGGCGAAGACTCAGATATGTTCTGGCTTCGGAGGGTGAATGAGCCACACAAGGCATACCCGATAATTGATTGGAAGTACAAAGACATCTGGAAGTATCTGATTGAAGGAGGATATAAGTACAATCGAATTTACGACAAAATGTACATGCTCGGACACGACATTAGGACGATGCGTGTATCAAATCTTGTTCACGAAAAGGCGTTCCGTTGTTTGTCGGATTTGCAGGAACTCGAACCAGATACATACAACAAACTTGAAGAGCGATTGCAGGGCGTTCATACCGCTTCGATTTACGCAAAGGAGGATTTGATTTATTCGATTAAAAGTTTGCCCGATAATTTCAAAACATGGAAAGAATACAAAGATTTTTTATTGGACAGCATCCATCCAGACCTATCAAAACTATTCAAATATCAGTGGAGCAGGTTTGGCGATACTGACGACGTCGGAGCGTGCAAATACATGGTGAAGCGAATCCTGCTGTGCGATTGGGAAGGCAATATAACTTGGTCAAAAGATAAATTTTACTACACTAAAGGTCAAATTCTGCACAAAAATAAATTGAAGAAAGAGGATGAGATTATAAAGAAGTGGATGGCAACATTATAGCCTAACCCCCTTCCCGAACGAAAGCGATTATCCCGATACTCCCCGTGTCGGGATTTTTCGTATATTTGCGGAATCAGCAATACATGATATGGCAAAGAAAGACACGCCAATACATAAGCATGCAGGGGGCAGACCTACCATTTACACAGCACAACTTGCAGACCGAATCTGCAAGGAAATAGCGCAATCAGAAAAAGGACTGCATAGACTGCATCGTGAATTAGATTGGTTTCCAGACCCATCAACTATAATGGATTGGCTTTCCGATAAGCCCGAGTTTTCCGCACAGTACGCACGGGCGAAGGACTTACAAGCCGATTTTATGCGAGATAGTCTGCTACCAATTGCGGACGATACAAGCGGTGACGAACTGATTACAAAGAACGGTGTAATTGAAAATAGGGAGTTCGTGAACCGTTCTAAGATTAGAATTGAAACGAGAATGTGGATTATGGAGCGACTTTCACCGAAGAAATACGGCAAGCAAGTCGAAGACCTTGAGGTGAAAAAATACGAACCGCCACAAATCAATGTGCATATTTCACCCGAAGCGATTGCCAAGGCGAAGGAAGCGCAGGAGTAATGCCCCAACTCAACATCGCCCAACAAACCGCATACTCAGCATCGCACCTACTCGATGCAGAAGAGATACACATGCTTACAGGTGTCGGCGTTGGCAAAACGTACTGGCTGGCAATCGACCTAATACCAGACCTTGCGATACCAAACAGCAAGCACCTAATCTGCGCACCTACATTCGCAATGATGAAGACCGCGACGTTCAAGAAGGTGCAGGAAGCATGGGAAGAGTGGGGATTACGTGAAGGTGAAGATTACATTGTCAATAAGCGAATGTCAGGAGTCAAACCGTATAGTGGCATATCATCCGATAAGGTCATTACCTTTCGTTGGGGCAGTTACGTCGTACTTACGCATCTCGATAATTACAACGTCGTGAACGGTTCGGAGTGGGACACGATAAGCATTGATGAAACCCGGGACGTCCGCAACTTTCAGGAAGCACTCGATAAGTGCCGAGCAAGAACGCGTGGTATCACATTTAAGAACTTAGGTCTGCGCCACCGCATCAAGACCGCAACGACGCCACCCGACAATGTGGCGTACTATCGAGAATTGCAAAAACAGGCAAGGGAGTCACAGGGGCGTATTAGGCTCATACGTGCCGAATCGTATGCGAATATACATAATTTGCGCCAAGGCTATATCGAGCAGTTAGAACGCACCTTAGACCCGAACTCATTCAAACGTGAAGTCTTGGGAATGCTCATAACCAAACAGGAAAGTGTGTGGGCGTATTGCTTCGACCATAAAGTGCACGTAGGCGACGCACCCGAACTTCATCACCTGCCTATCTATGTGTCAATCGACTTCAACGTGTCGCCTATGACGTGCATTTACGCTCAGCACGAACCTGCGAAGAATAAAATCCGCATAATCGGTGAAGAGCGAATAATGAACTCCGACGCCTACGAATTGGCTCAGCGTATAAAGGTGCGCTATCCAAACACGCACAGATTGATTCTAACTGGCGATAGTTCAGGAAGGAATCGTACCAGCCACCAGAAGGGATTAACGAATTGGAAGATCATTCAGGGTCAGTTAGAAGTCAGCCCTGCACAGATTCGACTCTTATCGGAAAACCCCGACAACAAGGACAGCATCGTACTGGTCAATTCGCTATTCTCGAAACATCCTGACCTGCTCATATCGGACACCTGCAAGTACCTAATCGAAGATTGCGAAACGATGCAACGTGATGACGATGCGAAGAAGGTCGCGCCTACTCCGCTACATGGTCACTTATTCGATTGCATGATTTATTACATGTGGACTTTCCATCGTGACTTTTTGGTTAAATTCGCAAAAACTGGTAAGTTTGTGCAGGTTTAATTCACAGCAACATGATTACAGAAAACATCTACACATCCAACGACGGCACGCAATGGTCAATGGTAACCGACTGGATGAACATCCCTGCCGAACGTGTCATTCCTGCCGACCTTGCCGTTACGCGTGCATCTATGGGCTTGACAGCCGACCGCCTCGTGTCTGCAATGGACGAGATTCAGAAAGATTTGGAAACGGGGCAGATAGTGGAAGGCTTCAATAAATTCGCACAACTTAAAGCAAGGATTCAGGACATTCCAGACGAGTCGTTACTTCAAGATATAGCGTGCGTTTTCGCACTATTGCCAAACGAGAAACCCGATACCTACGACCCCGAACTGAACCGAATCAAACTACAAATCTGGGCGCAGGATGAGAAGTGTCGGTTTTTTTTTATCGAAAAAGCAGTCAGGTATATTATCGACTTATCCAACATCTCCGACGTTGCTATCCGTACGGCTATGGAGGTGCGAAATTTAATGGAGTCCAACAACCTACCCAGCCATACCTTTCCCTTAGCACTAACTGGGCTGATGAATACCTAAACAGCCTGCGGAATATCAAACTACTGCACCGCTTCATCTGTAACGGCGTGCTGTCAGAAATCGACCTGTTAGAGAAGAAGCCAATCGAAGAATATGCTCAGGCGATTGATGCGTATAAATATGAATTGCACTTAAAAGAAAAGTCCGCAAAAAAATCGTAAATTTGTACGGGTCGAACTGAAACCCGTTAGGCGTAGTGCCATATCAACTTCAAGCAATTTTAACGATATGGCACGATGCAGAATATAGTATTCAATCTCAAACTTAATAGCAAAGAGTTCACCACGTCCGTAAAGGGTGCAGGCGATGCATTGGACAACGCTAAAGAAAAGGTCAGGGAAGTAGGCGATGAAGCGAAGAGGGCAGGTGGTAAGATAAAGGACACTGAGAAGGATGTGCAGGGATTGGGTGCTTCGCTTGGCAAATTGGGTGCGGCAGCGGTCGCAGCATTCAGCGTCGGGGCAGTTATTCAATTCGGCAAAGAAGTGGCAAAGGCTTCCGCCGAGATGGAAGGGTTAAACATCCGTATGAAATCGCTTCATGGAGATTCAGAAGTTGCCAATCGTGCAATGGCTGGCCTTAAAGACATGGCGAATGAATACGGGTTGGAATTAAAGGGATTGACATCAAGTTACCTGCAATTCGTTTCGGCAGCCAAGGCGTCAGGTACGGAAGTTGCAAAAGCCGAGAAGATATTTAAGTCAATGTCGATTGCAATTGCTGGGTCTGGCGTAAGCAGTGAGCAGGCAGGTCGTGCGTTTACGGCACTGACTCAAATGATGAGCAAAAACCAAATCATGGCAGAAGAATTACGAGGTCAATTGGCAGAGGCGCTTCCGCAAAGTATTGGTATAATGGCGAAATCATTAGGCGTCGGCAATCAGGAATTAGGTAAAATGATGGAACGAGGCGAACTAATTGCATCCGATGTCTTGCCTAAATTTGCCAAGGAAATGGAAAAGGCATTAGGTCCGACTGCTCAAGAATTGGCTACGGGAATGCAAGCCGAAATTACAAGGCTTGAGAATGCATGGTTTGAATTATACGCTACGATTGGAGATAGCGTAATTGTTGAGAAAGGCGTCAAAGTAATTAGTGGTTCATTGTCTGTATTGACTGCAACCTATCGAGGGTTAGCCAAGGTTATAGCACTGACAATGGCTGCGGCAGGTGATAATTCTTTGATGTTTGAAATTATCCAAGAGGACGTTGCCAAATCAACTGCTGAGTCGCAAAATAGAATAATGAAAAGCGCACAAGAGTCAGCAAGTGCGATTGTTGATGGTTATGAAAAACAGGGCAAGAAAAAAGAGGATATAGTTAAATTAATCAAAGCCGAAATTAGCGCAAACGAAAAACTACTTGTTACGGGTGAGAATCTAACATCGGAACAGGCTAAACACAACTTCATGCTACAAGCCAATATTGATGCGATGCGTGAGGAGTTGTCTGTTTATGAACCAAGTAATAATGCAAGAGATAAGTCGTCTAAGGAAATTAAGAAAGAGTCAGATGCATTAAAGAAATTATCTGAGGATAGAAAAAAGGCGCAGAAGGATTTATTTGAATATCTTAATTCAGAGGAGGCAAAGAAGAATCGACAATATACGGTACAAGAGCCTAAAGGCGTAAGGGATATTGATAAGAACAAAGCAGAGCAAGCGGCGAAGGAATTAAAGGAAATCAATGAGGCGGAATTAACGCAATTTCAAGGCTTAATGTCCAGTCTGGACAATATGAAAGCACTTGACCAAATCAGCGAAGAAGCGTACCTGAATGAGAAATTAGCACTGCATAAAGAATACGGACAAGAAACGACTAAGGTAGACGAAGAAATATTTGCATTTAAGAAACAGCAAGTGCAGGATGAGAAAGACCTTGAAGAGCAAAAGAAGGCAATGAAAATTGACATGGCACTTCAATCATTTGAATTGCTATCTGCACTCAACGCCCGCTACTCCCAAGGTCAGACCGAACAATTAAATCAGCAGTTACAACAGGGCATAATATCGCAACAGGCATACGACGAACAGATGCGTAAAATTAAGCGCAGACAGGCGGTAATTGATAAGGCTGGCGCGTTGTTTCAGATAGGATTGAATACGGCGATTAACGCAACAGCAAGCACGCTAAATCCTGCTATGGTTGCATGGGTAATCGCAGCAGGCGCATTACAAGCCGCCACCGTTATCGCAGCACCTATCCCGTACAACAAGGGGACTAAGCGTGTACCATTCGCACGTGGCGCAGTGCGTGGCAAAGATTCAGTTCATGCCATCCTGACGCCGAATGAGCGTGTCGTGCCTGAATCGGTCAATATGCAACCGGGCTACTCAGCGCTTATGGACTTGGCACAAGACCGCAAGATAAGCGATTCCGAGGCAGGCTTTATTGCCGACCTTGCAACGTCTGGTTACAGGGCGAACAATCAGGCACAGACCGCTTCGATTGATTACGATTTGTTAGGGCGTAGTATTGCTAAGTATTTCCCGAATACCGATGTAAAGATTGACAAGAACGGAATCGCAGTAATTTCGGAACGGCACATGAATGAACGCAGAAGATTAACCAGCAAACTATGAGCATAGGATTACAAGTACGATTAAACGGCACGCCGATACGTGGCAGGATTGAAGGCTTAGATTCGTTCAGTGTAACCTATTCACGTAACGAAAGTACAGGTCGCACGCAGAAAGCATTTAGTAACGAATTGACGTTTTACGACGACGGATTTAATTTAATATTTAATCAACTCGTTGCAAGCCAAACAGGATTGACCAAGTACATAAAGGTGCAAATTTGGGATGAGTGTTGCAATGATTTTATTTATCAAGATTTAATTATCAAGGGCAGTATGGTTAAGTACTGCACAGGCGATTGCTACGTTGAATGCACGATGATTCGGCAAGACCCTGACGAGAGGATTTATGAATGTTTCGATAGGACGCCGATAACAACCGACTTGGAGAATGCGGATGGTAGTGTAAATGGTAATCATTGGCTGGTAAGCCCTAATAGCACTATTGTGATACCTAAGATACCGTATTGTAATGAGATGCGCCCTGCCATATTCTTTTATGTGTTTTTATCAATTTCTTTATGTATATTCTTTATCGCTGGGGCTGTTAACTGGTTAATTAGTTTAGCCTTCCCAAACAACCCAGTTAATACACTATTAACTTTTATCGGGCAAGGTGTTACAGGATGTGGCAGGCTTCACCCATCGCCATACATAAAGGATTATATCAATGAGGCTGCGATACATTGCCAGTGCAATCAAACTCAACCATTCGTATCGTCGTTTTTAGAAAATGTAAACAGCCGATATTATTCCGTTGCATTTATCAATGCACCGTTAAAAAAAGGCGTGCAAGTAAATAGCCCAACACGCTACATTGTTGAGAATAGACCACGGCATACCATTACTGAATTTCTTGATATGGTTGCCAAAGATTTCAATGCATTATGGTGGATAGAGAATGGGAGAGTTTACATGGAACGCAAAGACTTTTTCTTAGGCGCACCAGTTTTATACGACGCAATTGTAAATCAAAAGACAGGCAATATATTAAAGGGTGCGTGCTATACTTATAATGAGGGTAGGGTACATGCAGGTCAGAGAATTGAGGCGCAAAATGATATGTCAGAAAAAAGTGGCAATGAAAAAAACAAATTGTATAGTGGCTTTTTTGATTACATAAAAATTCATAATTCACCTGCTGGATGGGAAGCATGGGATGGCGTACTGGATAAGCAGTTAAGTTACGCTCCGATAGCATTCAGACCATACGACTCGATAATAGACGGATTCCCACTTATAGGGCTACTGAATACAACATACCCAAACTTAGGTCAATTTCAAGGAGCATGCGTATTTCAAGATAATGAATTTGCTGTTCATAAATACTTTGAAGCAGACCCGACAAGTAATGATAATTTTAAAAAGCCTCGTGTTGCACAAATTAGTCAATTCGATACTATTAATAACGTATGGGTCACAACTGGAAATGCGCCAAATCCAGCGTTTAATATTATAGAGCAAAACAACCTTACATTAAACACACCCAACATCTACAACGACTTTCATGCTATCGACGACCCAATTAACAATCGTTGGCGGTTCTGGGATTACGAGATTGAAGTGAAGATGGATTGCGCAATGGTACGGCAATTAACCGTAAATAAATCAGTGCGATTGCAGACGCCATACGGCACGACCGTACAGGCTAAAATCAATACAATTGTTGCCAATTATGGCGAGCGAATAATCACTATAACAGGAGAGTTTTAATTATGCCAATCAGACAAATAATCGACATCGGCGTTACGGGTCAAACATTCAACATCGACTTAGGTCAGTTGTGTGATGGCGAAACCGTAGACATTCAGTTCTGCAATACGGACGGTGAGCATACGTATGACTTCAATACGTGCGCTTGCCCTGTGTTCTCAGGACTACCAGCAAGGCAATTATTCGGGGTATGCGAGTGCAACACGTACACGCTGACATTTAACGGGTCAGGTGTGCCGGGCTTCGGTGAGTGCTTAATCCTTGTAACCCGTAGCGGAGGTCATACGGTGCGTGTAAATCTTAAATTCGAAGAGGTATATTGCGAACCTGCACTGACCGCATTTGACCTAATTGATGATGGCGGAATCGTTGAAATTGACGAAACTAATTTCAATCCGAATTGCGACGTCTATTACGGTTCGTGCATGGGCGCACGTGAAAACCTGAGTCTTGTCTATTCCCTTACTCAGCCGATAATTGCAGGTGATGTTCTATTCCTATCGCAGTGGCTGTTTGCGCAACTATCGCAGTGGAATTATACCGACTTCCCGACAGCAGGATGGAAGTATCGTGTGTGTACGGTTGAGGAAACCGTAGATGGAACATTTCAAATGGAATGGTACGGTGAGCAACCATCGGAGGAAAACAGCGCGGATAGTCCATACATAACGTGCATCATTGGCAGTGGCGGTACTACCGTTGAATTTCAGGTTAAATTCAACATGCCACAAGATAGTCAGATTGCACCGTCAAATATTTCACTAAATAATAACAGACAATTACTTGCCAATGCTGTATCGAACTTTCAGGAATTAAATAACGACGCTGAGAATAGCATCTATCGCAATCCGAAATACATGGCTTGGACGTGGGTAATTTATCGCAGTGTTGGCAATGTGTATCAGAAATCATTCTTCAATATCAAAGGTGAATTTCCATACTACGGTGAGAATAGCGTAATACCAACAACTGCGATGCGGTTTCAATTAAATAGCCTATCGCTTGAGCGCATCACGACACTAACCGATACCGAATACCTCAGCACAACACGAGGCACAACTATAACGGTTGATTTCGATTACACGTCAGGCAATCCGTCAGGTACGCCACCCGACAGTTTGGAATTGTATCTGATACGTACCGATACGTTCAATAACCAATTAGACTATTATCAGAACTACGAATACCAGCAAGCGAACCTGACGACATTAACAGCAAGCACGAACATAACACCGACCGTTGCACCTGTGAACGTAACGGGTAATAACTTCACTGCTGAGTTCGATGTAACTGCACTCCATCCTGAATTGGAAGGATTGATACAATCGGTTCGGTATCGCTTTATCTTGGTGGCACGTAGCCTAATCGACCAAGAATCGAGAAGCGAAATATCGGAAGCAATTGAATTAATTAATTTCAATGATGAACCGATATTAATGCCAACACTCGAACTCGTATGGCGTACGGTTGAACAGGAGTATAGCCCGAATAATAGAATACTTCGTGATTCGTGCGTAAATCTACCGATAGAGAGTGCATTAAAGTTGGATGTAGCGACGTTAAACGCACAAGTGAGTAGTAAGACTGGCGGTAAGATTACAGATGCGTCAGGGGCGTTAAAGGCGGTCAGATTGAATGTGTACGAAACGAACCCACTGACAGGTAATTTACTACTCGATACGATGTTCTTTCAACCTGAATTAAAGCGTGTTTGTGGCGGTCAATTCGAGGCAGGTGTGGATGTGGATTTCGTAGACAATACGATAGGTTCGCAGATGGAAATAGTATTCCCGTTCAATATTCCCGACAACGTATACCGTAACATTGGCAGAGAGGGATTATTTCAGCGTGAGGCAGGTAGTTTCACACGTGTACCCGTAGTCAATGCCGATTTGGATTGCGTTACGCAGACGCAGGCGAATATGTGTAATTTTGGTAGTGTGGCAGGGCAGATGCAAAGTTTAGCATTAAATGCAACGTATGAAGGCGTAATGCAATTTATACCAACAACGCAGGAAATATGGGCATTGGATAACACTAATTGCGAAATTCATATTTTTGATAGCAATACATTTGCATTTGTTGTATCAGTTCCGTTGCCTGCCGTATTTCAGCCAGTTTACTCTGAATACTGCCCTGCAAATAATTGCGTGTATGTATCAAACAATATTGACCAGTTTGTTTATTGTATTTCAATTTTAACTCGTTCAGTAGTGGCTACAATTGCAATTGGTACAGCAGGTGACGCATTAGGTGGATTAAAGTACATACCTATAACTCAAGAGTTAATTGTAATAAACGGAACTGCAAATACAATTGAACGCATTAATATAAATACAAATACGGTCGTGGGTACTCCAATCACATTGGGAACAGGATTCAGTCCACAGCAGGTTGAATTTATACCATCAATAAACGAAATATGGGTTTCATGCTCAGGGACTGCAAGTGTTGAGAGGGTTAATTATACAACATTTGCACACGCTGGTACAATTGCAGTTACAAGCGCAATTGCAATTAAATTAGTTGGAAATGAAGTTTGGGTTGGCTCTTCAAGTATAGATGTAATTGATGTAAACACACTTGCAATTGTTCAGTCAATTGCAATTTCATATTCGTTTATCTTCTTTTCAGAATTTGGAGGTGTTGTTTATACATCGAATTTAATTGACTCTATTATTGCGTATGATAGTCAGTCATACAGCGTAGTTAGAATTGTATTCGTTGGTACAAATTCATTCCCTAATTTCATACTGCTTGCAAACGGAATACTTTACGTTGCTAATATTGGCGATGATTATATCTACCTCTTCAACGCCGACTGCTCGCAACAACTTCCACCGTTTACGATGCGTAACCGCAACATTACAATGGATTGGGAATTGGAATTTCAGTTGTTTGATAACACCGAAATATATCACGCCTACCAACGAATTGAGCGACCAAGGTTCAGCGAAATATGGAATATTGATGCACTGCCCGGCGATACGATTGACGACATTAAAATTGATACAATACCGATAGGCGATGCAAACCCATGCGCTACGTCAGGCGATTTAGTAATTGATGCCGATTGGGGTTCGGGTTCGGGTACATCGAACCGACAACTCTTTGCAGTAGGCGTTGAAATCATGCCTGTACGTGGTGGACTCGTTTCTGAACAGACCGCAATACCTGCCGTTGCGAATATTATTCAGCCACTAAACTCACCGTACATTTCAGGAGTTCAGCCACAATTCAATGCAGTTGGTAATATTCAATTCCAACTCGATTACCCTGAACTTCCAATCGGTGGCGACTATCAGATACATTTACACTTCATAATTAGACCATAACAATGGGAATAAGAATAAACCATGACGCACTACCCGTAGGCACTGGCGTCGTAACAGTAGGCACGATTGATGTAGTCGTGCCTGTGAACGTAAACAATCCATGCGCACCTTGCGACGACATCATTCAAGCCGAGGTAGTATGTAACAAGAATGACGTATGGAATCGGAATTTATGCGGTAATGACTATTGCTATAACCACCCCGTACTTGCTGGCGATTGTTTGGACTTCCAATTCCAATTTCAGAACACAAGGCAATCACGCACTGCATGGAAGTTGTACAATTACGAGCAATTGCCCAACATTCTTTACACATGGTATCACTACTCGCTGAACCCTACTAACTGGACAATTCGTGCAAGGATATTCAACGCATGTACTGAGCAGGAGTTTACCATACCTACCCCATCCGTTCACAACTACGCAGACGACCTTATGACAGGTGCAACGGTCATGCTCGACTTGGATAGGGACGCTTCATCACGAACACTGCCACTACTCGCATGGTATCGCTGGGTTCAGAATATAAGGTTCTGTTTGCCTACGACACTACCTACTGGCTTTCCCGAAGAGTTTTATTTCGAGTTTACGGTACGACCATTTAGCGGTGCGAACTATACCGTTTATTCTCAGGTCTATGAGATAGCGAAATGCAGACCTACGATTCAGTTAGAGGGTGTGTATAGTTATACCGATTGCTTCGGGTATCGGTATTCAGTGCCACGTCCATTGAGGGGTAGACTTGAAGAACTGGCAGACCCGTTGAAGTTTGGTGCGCAGGTAATTGCGCAGAAAAGTATCAAGACGCCCGTTGGCTATCGCAACCTGCACAGGTTCTACGGAAACGCTGAGTACAATGACTTCTTCATCGAGAAGGATATACCCGAACGTCAGTGCTACTCAATTAAGACCAAATCATATCCGATATTCCGAGTCAGATTAGACCGCTTGCCACCATACGTAGCGGAGATTTACAACAACAACATAACGGGTAGTGTCGCACTGCTGACAGGCGCAAACACACACCCTGCTACGTTACAGGTTCAGCCACAAGGCGGTGCATCGAAATCGAACGACGACAATAATATGTGGTACGTTGATAATAATTTAAGAGGATGCGAATGTTTGGATTATCAGCAATGTTGATTATCTTTGTCGCATGGTTCTTGCTGTGATTAGACTTTGAACCGTTGAATGGTTACAGATACCGCATATCGCCAGATGTGCGGTATTTTTGTTTAAAATAATTGGCTTGATTATCAGCGAGTTATAAAAAAGATTGGGTTGTATGCTTTGATTATGTAAACCGAATCAAAAAAAGCGCTTTCTTTGTATTATAAATTTTAACAATCACGGCATGACAACTCAAGAAATCAATAAAGAAAGAAATGCGAACGGTGTGTTCTCAACAAGTAATGATGCATCTGGATGGTTTGCAATATCAAGAGACGGTATTAATATGATTACATTTTATCAAGGTAAATTTACGTTTACATTAAAAGATGATGTAAATAAATTTTACTCTGAAAAAGGATTTGCTCAAAAAATTACTAAACTATTAAACGGAGGATTTTAATATGGAAAAGCCAATACAAATAGGAATTGATGAGTGGTGGTTTAAAGGGTGCTTTATCCAAAAGCAAATACACCCACAATTAAAGACTTACCACGTTTTTAAAGATACTGAGCAGCAAGAAACCATTGATACCTGCTTTACTTTTATAGAAGCAAAAAAGCTATGTAATCTTAATGAAGTAAAAGATTTTAAGCAAGGATATAAAGCATTTTTATAATGAAAAACCTAATTGATATTATAGACACAACCAACGAACCAAACATTTTACAAAAAATGGAATGGGGCGGAAGTCGTAAAAATGCTGGTGCTAAGCCAAGATATTCAGAACCAACTAAAGTCGTATCGTTTCGGTGCCCAATGTCAAAAGAAAGTGAACTAAAATCACTTATCAGTGCAAAGTTAGCCGAGTGGGCTATGTAATGTAATAATTTGTTTAACTTTGCACCGTTGGTTTTACTTTTTCATGTTGCCCGCATCGGTTTTATAGGTTTGCCGATGCGGGTTTTTATTTATATTATTTTATTTCGTATATTTGTTCCCAATCCGAACCCAAAGGAGTAGGCTCAATGCCATAATGTCGGGAGTTCATTTGCAAACTTCTAAACAAAACAATTTATATTATGGCATTAACTTGCACAGGGTGTTCGGTATCAGTACCAACACTATCCGCATCTTGCGGTCAATCAACTAAGCCCGGCGGTATTGTAGCCATCGGCATCGTAGCGTGCGATTACGTATTCACTAACCCTACTGACGGTTTTGAATGGACAACCGCAATTGGTGCGAATGACGCGCGTGTAATCAAGAACTTGTTGGGCTCAATGCCTGACCCGTCAAACACGAGCAAGCGCATTGCTTCATGTTCTGCTGAGCAATTGACTGGCAAGACGTGGACAATCAATTTACTCGACCACAACTTCATCGAAACAGGCTCACCGCTTATTTACGAAAAAGAAGCGTTCTACAACGACATCCAGAACAATCCAAGCCAGTATTATTTGTTCTACGGTACTTGCGACGGACGTATGTACAGAGTTGATGATTTCACGCTGATGATGAATGTAAACATTCCTGACAACTCACAGGAGTTGCGCTTCATGAATGTGCAAATCAACTTCATCGGCAAGACACAAGGCACTCAGTTCGTTTTCGATTTAAGAACGGTATAATTTATGCAATTCAATACAGGATTTGGCTGGGCATTCGACCCTGACGAGCGTCCTGTTTGGTGGCTACGTGCTGCCGAGCAGTATTACTCGATGATTGTTCACACGCAGGGTCATAACCCAGCCAAACTCTTGTTTTTACAGCGCCCGAACGAAGACCCCGAAATACTGCGTTTTCGGATGCAGAACTTCGAACCGATAACGGTAGATGCGATATCGAGGGCGAAGTCTGAGATATTAGCACCAATCGGCTCAAGTCCGTTTTCGGTCGAATTAGACCCGAGCATTGAAGACTATGTAGACCTGCCCATCTTCGGTCAGACGAAGGCATACGGCACTGGGATGGATTACTACCAGTGGTTGTTTAATGATGCTTTAAGCAGAATGTTTGACGATGCCAACGGGTACATGACATGGCTTCCGTATGGTGCTGGTTTGACTGACCCATCCATCCCGATTGATTGCCAAGCCTACCAAATCTATTCCATCACGATTGTACACCAGTCTGACGATAGGATTACATTCTTTAAGCCAGAAGATAGGCTCACACTCGACGATGGCACGATAGGTAGGGTTTACTATACTATCGACAAGACAGCGTACTACAAGCACTCTGAACGCTACCTGCCGAAGGATTACATTACGACGTTCGATACCGAATTAATCTACACGCACAACCTCGGTAAATTGCCACTCGTGCTGAACGGTGGCGTGAAGTCGTCTGCGATTGGTAGGTATGATAGTAGGACTCGCAAGGCATTGTTCGGCGAAAGCAGTTACGGTTCATGGACGCCATTCGAAGCGGGCGTAGGTGAAGTAAATTCATTCTCGCTATCTGACGTTACATTACCGCAATTCATTGACTATTACAAGTCGTACCTGTGGGGATTCGTGCCGTATGGCAACGAAGCATTAAAGACATTTGACGATTGGAAGGCAGCACGTCTTATGACGTCGCATCCGATTCGTGTTGAGAAGCAAATGCCCTGCGTTGCTACTGGTTGCAGTGGTGGTTACGTATGGGATGCGGAGGGCGATAAGCGGAAGTGTGGCAGTTGTAATGGCACAGGTTCGGTTATGGTGCGCAGTCCGTATGGTAGTTATGTTGTTGCCGTACCAGACAGCACGACAATGGGCAATCAGACCTTAATCGACGACCCAGTTTCGTTCGTATCGCCACCTGTTGAGGGTCTTCGTTACATGGAGGAAGCATGGCAGAGTTTGATTAAGAAAGCGGAGCAATCAGTTTATCAATTATTCAGCGATAGCGTACAATCTGGTGAAGCGAAGAAGGTAGACAGAGAGGGTAAATACGCACTCATAAAGACCATATCCGACCACTGCTTTGAACATCTCATGTATAACCATTTGATGCTATTAACCGAGTTGCGCAATATCATCAATCCTATGCCACCGCAGATAGTGAAGCCACAATCATTTATGATTCGTGACGAAGCGACGCTGATTGCGGAGTTAAAGCAATTGAACGAAGCCGATGCGCCTATTCAGGTAAAGATTAAAGCGCAGAAGGATTTAATTAAGCACCGATATTCAGGCTTGCCAGATGCGGATGATATGTTGGAGATAGTCGTTCTATTTGACCCACTTTATGGTCAGAAGATGGCTGATATAATGTCGGCGTATAACATGGGTGCAGTTAGCAGTGTAGACGTACAACGTCACATGGTCGCTGACAACCTTATGATGCGCTTGGTTGAACGCAATGGCGACAAGTGGCTAACCTTATCGGACGAACAACAACTTGCCGATATGGAAGCCGAGTTCGCAACAATTAGAATGGTATCGCCAACTGAAATAATTATACCTGAATAATGACGCCCGAGGACAGAATAGAACAATTAATTGATGAAGTATTAATCAGCGTCGAGAACGGTGCTGACGATGCTACACGATTACTTGTATCTGACCTTACGGCATTTTTAGAAACGCTGAGTATTTCTGGCGGTGCATTCGTTATGGACGACATCGTTGCAACTCAATTATCGCAGATTAATACGGTTATTGCCAGCGCAATTAATCGAAGCACTTATCCTCGTGCAGTTGCGGAAGTCGCACGTAGTCTGGATGAAATTACGAGGCTTGCAGAAGAAGTGCTGACTAATTACAACCCGAATGTAAAGATTGATTTCGATAAGATGGGCGTGTCACAATTGCGTATCGCTCAAGTCGAAACAATTGTAAACAATATGACAGGCGATGCACTGACTGTAAATGTGCGCAATGGAATACGTCAAGGCATACAGCGCAATGTGTTTGCAGGTGCGAAGTTAACTGATACTAAAAACTTTATTCGGGAATACTTAGAAAAGCAACCTGACCAGAAGTATGCACGATTAACACGTTATGCACACACATACGCACAGGATGGAATCATGCAATATGATGGCATGATATACGACCGATTCCGTCAGGAGTTCGAAATTACGCACGTGCAATATATTGGTAGTCTGATTAAAGATTCACGTCCGCAATGCATTCGCTGGATTAATAAATACGACGGCAAGATACCGATGGCGAAATTGCAGTCTGAAATTACATGGGCTAATAATAACGGTTCAGGAATGAACCCAGCCACAACACCTGCATCGTTCTGCACCTATCGTGGTGGTTATGCTTGCAGGCATAAAGCAATACCAATCGCAATCGAAGAAGACGAAGAATTATGATTTGGACGACACAACCCGTATGGTTCATGCACCTACGTGAATTTACCTTTATTATCTCTTTCAATTAAAATGAAAAAAACAAAAAACATTTTTTACTACCTATGGATTGCGCTATGCAGTCTATCAGGCTACATGGCAACGGCGCAAACCGATACGGTATATTTTACTTCGTCAGGTTCAACAATCTCGATGGCGTGGAAATCGAATGTCAAGACAATTACGGCGGATGCGATATTGTCCGATATTGGACAAGAGGGTCTGGCGTGGTACGTGTATGTAAATAGCGGAACGACCGAAGTAGGTAGGTTTCGTTATACGTCGTATGCGTTCAAGATTAATGGAGTCGCTACGAGTCGAAACATTGACAGCATACGAATTGCAATTAACAACTTGAATAGTGGCGTATTTGCTCGCCCGAAATTATTAAGGACAATTAAGGTGGTATCAGCACTACCATCACCACTTGAACCACGAACCGATTACATTGTAGGCGATACGAACCTGATAAACATAACAGGATTGAGTGGCAACGATGCTAAATTATGGCAGGTTGTAATTAATGGAGTTGGAACAAGTACAGCAACGGCAGACCTAAGACTACTCATGACAATTAATGGCGTTACAACAGCAGGTGCTTATACATCGACTAATTCACAGATTACACAAGGTGCTGGTTTTAGTGTTCAAAATGTAAATAATTCATTTCTAATAGGCATTTTATCGGCAATCAATACAGGTGCGAATGTACATTTCAGTTCAAATGTAAACATATCGCCCACCGTTGTTAGTGCAAATACTTTCCGCACCATGTCGGCAGGTGGCTCGTATGCACGTAGCGCATCCGTTTATGGTCATACTTCAAGCGGTGGTACGTTCAGAGATGCGACAACTAATATCACTTCTTTGCAAGTTACAACTGAATCACCAGCGACAACAAAATTCAAGGTCGGCACAACAATTGAACTCTTACAACTCGATAAATAACTATGATTCAAATCGGCTATTACTATCGCTCAGATACGCCCCAAGGCGTGCGAACGATTAAATGTATGCAGATGGATGCAGACGGCAATCCATACGGCATCTACTCGCCAAGTAACTATGCAAATAGTGGCGATAATCAGGGTATGATTATACCTGATAATTCTACTCTTGCTACTCCTGAACAAGCACAGGCGTGGGATTTTTGGTATGAGCAATAACATCGTTAAGCCCGTGCCAAGTCCTGAATTCCACACCCCTAATAGTTCACTCATTGAGTATGCAATGTCAATTATGTTCAGTGTCGGTTCGCTCGTCTGGGCGGACCTTACAAACACTGATGGCGTATTCTTTAAGATAGTTGTCGCACCTGCTGTGGCAGCATCAATCGGGTTTGCAGTCGCAAGATTATTGAAGCGGTTATTTCCCGATAAAAAATCGTAAATTTGTAACACATAAACAATTCATAATTATGAAACACTTACTTTCAATTCTTACCCTTGCGCTCCTGATGGCAACGTCTTCGGTTGTAGCGCAGAAAGACACACTGACCGTATTGAAGAATGTCAATACGCAAGTGGTCAGCATTAAATCGCAGAAGTCAGGTATCTTGGCATTCTCACCATTCGAATACAACGGTGCAGGTAATTGCATCGCTGTGTACGTTGCAGGTACTATGCCTGACACGAATCGCATTGAAATTCGCAATGCTAACACAGGTACGGTTCTGCGCAGATACGCACAGGATAAATTCCACTTGCAGGTGTACGGAATCACCGCCGTTGGTGCGACTTATATCAATGCGTTTATTCAGCCTCCGAACTTGAAGCAAAACAATTATACTACTGCTCAGCGTGATTCAATCTTTAATTGGGGTCTTGCACCAGTAGGAACGATTATCTACAACACGACAATTGATAGTCCACAAATTAGGGTTGCCAATACAATTAACTGGAGGAGATTCTAATTATGTCCAGCAAATTTAAGAAAGTGGCGAAGTTCATCCTCACTTTAATCGCAGGCACAGAAGTTCGTGTCATGGAAGGGCAGATTGTCCTTCGCAATCGCAAGACTGGACGCTACATTACTATTTCTAAGCGTGCGTATGACGTCGAATGTCAATCACGTTACAACGCCTTCGCTGACTTCGATGTGATTCCTGTCAGTGCTGAGAATGCACATGACGTGGAAGGTGAGCAAGAGGTTGAAATCAAGCCGAAGCGTAAAGCCAAGGCAGAACAAGCATAGTATTAATTTCCACTAATCAGCAACTATAAAATGGAAAAAGCACTTGAATTTATTAAAGCAATCGGAGTACCTGAGTCTGTTATCAAACAGATTCAGGGCTCGACTGCTGATACCGACATTACGGCATTACTGCCCGAAACAGAAACGCATTTCTCTAATTATTATAAAGAGAAATTAAAGGATGAAATCCACAAGGCGGGCAAAGGTGCTGCATACTCCGAAGCGATTACAGCGATTCGGAAAAAGGCAGGATTAACAACTCAGGAAATCGAAGGCAAGAAGTTCGAAGAGGTCGTAGAACTCATGAACGACCGTATAATCGAGAAGGCTGGCAACAAGGGCGCAGTTGAAGAACTGAACCGATTGAAGCAAGAGTTAATTGATGCGCAGAACGAGAAGAAGAAGTATGATGACGAATTGATACCTGCGCTAAAGGCAGAGAAGGAATCAGCAATTACGGAATATAAAAAGCGTCAGGTAATTATGTCGGAAGTAAATAAGCATAAATTAGTCGGTGCGCCTAATTACATTCTGCCCGGATTCACTGCCGACCTGCTCAGCAAGTACAAGGTTGAATTTGATGCGAACGATAATCCGATAATTACGGATATGAACGGTGCGAAAGTTTACGATGACAAGAAGAGGGAATTAACCCTAAACGAAGTCATTATAAACGAAGGCAAGGCGTCAAATATATTTGCGGTGAGCAATGCAGGCGAAGGTCAGCAACAGCAACAACAGCAACAGCAAGCCAATCCAAACGTCAAGGCTGGCAGTCAAGCAGAACAGAGAATGCAGAAGGCACAAGAGCGAATCGCAGAACAGCGGACACTCGCAGGAATGAAGTAATGCATCATGTCTTCATGCTATCTATAAACCGAGTCGTAATGGCTCGGTTTTTTTATTTCTAAAACTATTTGTATATTTGTGTCGTACTGCAAGGTACAATAGGTGGCGACCATCATACGCAATAGGGTCGCCCGCCCAGAAGGGAAAAAACAATAGTATTCTTGTCAAACAAACTAAAACAGACAACTCATGGCTTTTACAGCGATTTGTCCTGCATTAAATGAGCAATTAGCCAACCTTGCAGGCGAGCATTTCAAACAACAAACTCAGTCAGAATTAGGCTTCCTAAAGGGTCTGACTGACCAGTACAATAACTCAAGCGTTGAGATTACTCCGCTTAACAGACAGAACGGTCAAATCCGCACCGTTCAAGTTATGTACCAAAAAAGAACACCAGAATCAGAAGTAACTGAAACCATTAACAATTGCGTTACTGGACCATTTAACGAGTCTGACAACTTCTCATTTAACGTCGATGTGAATCTTGAACTCAGCCACGAGTTTGAGTACAACGAAGACAAAATCCGTGAACTATGCGAAGGCAAGAACTCATGGATTGCGAAGGACATGATGGGCAAAATGGATGCCTTGTACCGTAAATTAAATCGTCGTTTAATTACTATCGCAACAGCGAACTTCGGTAATTATGCAACGGGTGTAAATTCAGGTACATCACCTATCGCCTTGTCTTTACTTGAACCATTCGCAGCAGGTGGTATGACAGGTGCTAACTTCCTCGGCGAATCAATCATGTTGAACGCACTAAGCGATGCACGTGTAGTAGGTAAGCCAATGGCGTTCGGCGTTGGTGATTTGCGTAATTACTCAAACATGCGTGCGATTGGCAACAACAACATGCTTGGCGTTGATTTGGCAACTGACCAAAACTTCTTCTTCCTTGCTGACCCAATGGTGGGCGACATCCTCGGTAACGTAGATGAGTTCTTAGTAATGGAAGCAGGTGCAATGCAGTTCATTCCAGTACCGCAGTACGTAGGTGAATACCAAAATATCACTGAGAGCCGTACTAAGTCTACTATCGTAGACCCAAGATTCGGTATTGAGTTTGACTTCTTCATTTACAATGTTGAAGCCTGCCCCGACCAGTGGAAAGCAAGATTGTCGCTACGTTATGCCGCACCCGTTATGTATAACGATGCGTATGCAAGTACCGATTACTTGTTCGGTGTTAATGGTCTATTCAAATTTGATGCAGCATAATCAGTAATGATTCTGTCGTACACAAATAAAACGGTAAACGCTCGGGTGGCTCTCTGCCTCCGAGCGGTTGCTGATTTCTTCGAGTCGGAATGGGGTTATCATCTATGGATGATACCTCTACCGACCGATGAATCACAACTCAAAGCGATGGTGTCTGGTGGCGGTGCGCTGTCAAAGGTAAACGCAAGCAGAACCAAGGCAGGTCTATTTCCTGTGGGCGATAACTTCAACGTGAAATATGCCGATAAATCATGGACAGGATTAATTGATGGCAGTGGCGTATTCTTCCGTATTTGCCATAATCAAACACTTGCACATGGTGAGTTCTGCGACGCTGAAATGACCGAAGCGATAAGTAAAATTGTTGCTGAGCATGGCAAGAAAGCAGAAATATTAAATAATGAGCAGTATAGTATAGTCTATATCTATGAACCTACCAGCGTGCCTGAGTAAAATAATCGGAAGCCGAAAATCGGATTGGAATCTTCCAAGTGATTTCGGTTTGTACGTCGAGCAGTTGCCGGGCGTTACGCAATCGGAATTAATGTCGATTCGCACGCCTGACTATGCCAACGATGCGGGCTTCGTTACTGATATGATTAATTTCAGCATGACGAATATCGTGCAGAATTTAAGTCAGTGGTTAATTCAGAACTTCCGACAAGGTTCAATAATTGATAGGGCGGTTGTTGGTAAAATACCGCTCGGAAAACAATTAACATACAATGCACTTGCACCCGTAAGTAGAGGTGTAAAATTACTCCGTACCAATTCCGATTTTTACGGAAAATTGGTAATCGGTAGAATTGAATTTATAGGCAATACAACAGGGTCGGTAACAATTACCGTAACTGATAATTTAGGTCAGATACAAACCTATACAGATAATGCAGTGGCAGGTGTGCCTCTGCTATTACAAACGAACTTTCAAACACAAGGCAGTTTAGTAACCGTCTTGGTTGATAATACCGCAGTTGCAACGGCAGACCTACACGTTGCCGATTGTTGCGGATATAGTTATTCAATGTCGAATAATAAAGGCTGGCGTGTCGAAGGCTTCGATGGCGTAGGTCAATCAAAGCAGACGTATGGCTTGCGTTTCGAGTTCACATACGAATGCGACCAGACGCAGATAGCGTGTTTATTCCGCAATTCATTTACATTCCAGCAAGCCTGCCTATATCGGTTCGGTGTAGATTATTGCGACCAGTTAGCAACAACTCCACGCAAGAATCCTGCGACGATTCACAGAACGGCGGAAAGCATTGCAGAGATGCGGTTACGTTTCGAAACGGAAATGGAGCGCAGTCTTGAGATGATACGAATTGAAGCACAGCAAATGCTATCCAAACCGAATACCGTATGTATCGCTTGCAACGGCACACGATACGTCGAAACATCACAACAATTTAAAGGTCATTTTTAATTATGAAAAGTTCATGTCCATCATGCGGAGGTAATGGCAGACCAAGACCAACGCCAACAACAACACGACCAAGACCCGGCACAATTAAACTACCATGGCAAAAATAAAACCATCATCAGCGAAGGGCAAGAAGTGGTCAGTCGAAGTCGGTGGCAAGACATACCATGCAGGCGATGATAATGCCAAGGTAAGCCCCGGAACGGAACGAGGCGATGCGTACTGCGCACGCTCAGCCAAGATTAAGGGTAGTGGTGTTCCGAACCGATTAGCACGGCAGATGTGGGGCTGTGTGGGTGCGAAAAGTATAGCAAGTAAAGCAAAGAAAATAGGAGGTACATTCAAATGATAAAGACAGACATTAATATTGGCTCGAATAAGTTTGGGCTTGAAGGATTTACAGGCGTTACCCCGAAGTGGGCAGCCATAGCAAGTAACTACTTGATATTTGTTACGATTGCCACGTATGGCGTAACATTGTTTGTCAATGATTGGTCATGGCTTATCCCTGAGCAAAAGCAGGAGTTAATTAATATGGTCATTGAATCCACTGGAAAAACAATGGTTTCACTTGCTGGTATATTAAGGTTGTTTGGCGTAAATAATAGTAAAATTAGCGATGCCACTAAAGAAGGGTAAATCGAACAAGGTTGTATCTTCCAACATTCGTACCGAAATGAATTATGGAAAACCGCATAAGCAAGCCGTTGCAATCGCTCTATCGAAGGCTGGGCGAAATAAAAATAAAGGCACAAGTAAAAGCCGTAAATAATCGAATGGAACTTAAATTAATTCGTGACATATTTCTGCCTACAAGAACGCTTGGTGTGCTTACTATTGATGGCAAGCAGGAATGCTTCATCTGTGAAGATGCGATACGTGACAGCAAGATAAAGGGCATCACTGCAATTCCAGAAGGTAGGTACGAAATTGTAATTACGATGAGTCCAAGATTCAAGCGTGAATTGCCGTTACTACTCAACGTGCCTAATTTCGAAGGTGTGAGAATCCATGCAGGCAATACCGAAGCCGATACGGAGGGTTGTTTACTGCCCGGCAAGACTCGCAACGCTTCGGGTGTGTTCAGTTCCGTTGTGGCGACGAATAATTTAATACTGAAAATTAGAACGGCATTGCAGGCAGGTAAGAAGGTATTTATTACAATCGAAAATGCCAGACCTGACCCCAGAACAACTTAAACAAGCACTTCGTAGCGCAGTCGCTGAGGTCGAAGCGAACATGGGTAATATCCTGTTCAATGCTGCGAACGTCGGTGCTGCGCAGATGCAGTTCAGGGTGTTTAATAAGGGTATCACAACGGGTGGTACTAACATGAAGTACAAGTCTGCACCGTATAAGCGATTGCGTACAGATGCAGGCTTGCAGACGAACCATAAAGACTTGATGTTTACAGGCAATTTATTTAATTCGCTTACGATATTAAGCAAGTCAAACGAGGAGGTAAGTTACGGGTTCAATAATGCCGAAATGGCAACGATTCGCACCTATCAGGAGACGTCAGACAAGCAGGTAAACGAACCGATATTTGACCTGAACGAGAAGGAAGAAATGGCGATGTATAAAGCCATTGGTAAGGGATTAGGCGATTTAATAATTAAGACGATTGTAAACTTTCCGAATAAGCCTGCGAAGGTAGAACCGAAAGCAGTAACTAAGCGTGCGCCGAAGAAAGCGGTCAAGAAAAAACCAGTTAAAAGAAAAAAGAAAAACGTAACTAAGAAACGCAAATGACATCAGAACTTACACACATCATCACGACACTACGCACTCAAATCGAACAGCGCAATGTCGTATGTCCTATCGGTTACGATTCCGTATTTCGTGACCCCGAAACTGACCAGATATATTTCCGCAGGTTCAATACCTCGCAGGAATTGGAGCGATTCGGAATGGACGATAGAATGGGTAATTTCTTCTACCTGAGATTCTCAGAAGTTGAGCAGTCGGAACTATCCGCAACGAATAAATTATCATCATGTCAAGAGCGAATACTGCAAACAATTACAATGCGTGCCGTATTCGTGTATCAGGCTTCGGATATATTCGAGGTAGGCGATTATCTGCTGAACGTCATGCTCGGTACTGACATTGATAATTTCCGCAATATATCGAACGTAAAAATCGACCCGACACAAATCAAATACGATTATTTCAACTGGGATGGGGATGACACAGGTGGAATAATAAGAACCTACCTGCCACATCACCAATCCACTGCAATTGATATTTCCGTTATCTTTGCAAGAGAATATGACGAATGTCGTAATCCTCCAAATATTTAAACACATGGATACTTTCAGCACACGTAACTTAGGCAATTACCCGTCCAATACGGCATCAATTCCTATTAATGGCATGACGTTCCCAACTTCGGGAAATTATACCGTACAGGCTCTCGTAGACGGCAAGATTCGCAACGCAACACTCGCAGGCACATCAGGCAATGCGGTACTGTTTGCGAACGCCTACCCAAGCGATGCAACCGTACTGGTTCGGATTAAATTACCGACAGCAAATCAGACCGACAACAACTCGTATCTGAACGACCCCGCAGGTCATATCTGGTTTCAATTCACAAACGTACCTGTATGATAGTAGAAGCACTCGCATTGCTCGCATTCGTGTCGTTCACGTCTGCTGGCTGGACGTACATGATTGAATATCTTATAACGCCCGGGCAGATATTCGGGCGTTACGGCACATGGGTTCACCAGATGGCGGGCAATTTACCCGTTACAGGCGAAGGCGAATATAAGAATGGTGATAAAGCCTATTTACATCATCGCTGGTGGGCTAATCCAATCGGTGCGTGTATGAACTGCACCAACGTGTGGGTGACGTTGATATGGGGCTGTTTATGCCTGTTATGGTTCGGCGAGTCATTGTGGTATATCTTGGCGGTTCTGCCAATATCGCACTGGTTGTTGCGTAAGATTATGATAGGATAAAAAAAGCCGAGTCCTGATACTCGGCTTCCACAAACTCTCTCGAATAGCATACGCCTGTTCGGGATGCGTAAAGGTACGGAAAGTTTGGAATGGGTTGCGTACATTGTTTTGTTAGCGGTCAGTTTTTGACAGCATCCATTCTACTAAGTTATTTCCCTTTTGAGTTAATATGTAACCACTTGAATGATTGCCAACATCAACACTATCTATAAGCCCTTTCATTATTAATTGATTGGTAGATTTTGAATTTATGGTTGTTAAATCATCGCCTTTGTAAAGCAATACAGAACCCATCCTATCCGAGCAAGTGGTTTCATAATCATTATACAATTTGACTAAAATTTCTTTTTGTCTTTTCGTTAATAAAACCGAACCGCTAACATCGGTTTGGCAAAATGGGGGCTTTTGTACTTCTATCATCTTTTATCTGTTATTGAACATTAGTAATTCTAATCAGCTTTTGTGGGTTAAATTCCCCCACTTCGCCAAGCCGAGAACCGTTATCTGCTATACCTTAACAATGACATCCCTAACATACTTCCCACAAGACGGGCAGTGATTAACCCTATACCTGTTGGAATCGGAATGACCCAAGATATACGGCATGCACTTGCTTCCGTCATCGAGCCTCATCCAGCCTATTTGCATTCGTTCCAATACGCCACAGCAAATAACAGGCTCTGCATTCATTGCTTTATAATCTCTTTCGTCCATATCTCAATAACAATAGGTTGTTGTTGTGGATTTCATCCCATTAGAACTGCTTCGCTTCGTCTTGCCATTAACAGCACGAAGATTCGCTCCGCACTCTTCATGGATGAAGGTATAAGGCGGTACAGACATATTGCTTCCTGTGACCGTTACGGTGGTAGTGGATTTGCAAGTTGCACACTTGTTTTTGCATCCGATAATTCCTGATGCAATGATAATTAATAATGTTAATTGTTTCATGTTAATCTATTTCATTTCCCGCACTGACAATCCGCCCAGTGCGTTGGCGGTTCGGCTTATTCCTTGCCGTAGGTATTCTCGTAGTATTCCTGTGCCATGTCCTCATAGAAGTGCCTATCTAACGGCTCAAGCATACTATCTTGCCATGCTGAAAGCCAAGCATCTTTTATTTGCTTTTCTTCCATTTTTTTAGCTAACTCCTTTATCTCGTCAATATTTAATCCGATTCCTGACGACACCCCTGCTATATTAATATTTAGCAGAAGCCAATCTATTGCTGTTTTCATAATTTGTCAATTTCTTGTTTTACTTCATCAAAATAACCAATAGAACTTGTGTTTGCTATGTGGTCAATTTTACCAATCTTAAATTTTACTTCAAGCATCGGATTGTTTTTTGTTATTTCATCTACGCATCTTTTAGCACACTCTTTTGCAAATTGCTTATCACAATTAATTGTAGGGTGTGCAATGCTTTCAAATAACGCCACTAAATAAGCGGCTTTCTGTTTTGGTGTTTGATTTTTCATTTTTATCTGTTTTTAAAGTTGTCAAATTTGACTACTTTAATTATGGCGAAATCGCCACAATTAAAAAAGTCTATTTTTTTTGCCATAGCTTTTATTTTTTATTTTTTCTGTTTTGTTTTTAAATTAACTTTTGTGCTAAAAATCCCGACCGAACGCAGAGCACTCTGCCGTCATTAGCGGTTCGGCTTATTCCTTGCCGTAGGTTTCGGCGTAGTGGCTCAATCCTGCATCATCCCCACCCTTGTCAATGTGAGTAATCCGATTAATTATTTCGTCCTGACCATCATGCCATCCATGCGAATA
>Ga0247843_1001855_pt1 | contig 40800 bp, 37 predicted proteins | sample LaCruzMarch2017__FD_192420 | JGI IMG/M metagenome (GOLD analysis project Ga0247843, IMG submission 192420) | Freshwater microbial communities from meromictic Lake La Cruz, Castile-La Mancha, Spain - LaCruzMarch2017_8m | ecosystem: Environmental > Aquatic > Freshwater > Lake | place: Spain...
CGTTTAAGGAGGACCCACTGCGTGGGTCCGCCGAAAGCGTGAATCAAGCTCTCGCTCATTCCTGGAGCCTCATTGACGGTACCGGCGGAATCGCGAAGTGATTCCACCTCAACCGATGAGGCTCTAGGCCCAGATCAACGCACGCCGATGTACTTGTGCGTCTGGACGCTGAGCCGCCATTTCGGATGGCGCAGGCAATAGTCCATGGCCGCCGCCGTGTTGGCCGCCTGATCGGGTCCGTCCATCGGCTGCAGCCAGAAGCGGTCGAAGTCGAGGCCCTCGAACCGGTCCGGCAGGGCCAGCACCTGCGGATAGACCAGTTTCAGTTCCTGCCCCGTCGTCTGAACGACCGGGGCTGCCGCCTTGGGGCTCACACAGATCCAGTCGATGCCCTGCGGTGCCGCGATCGTGCCGTTGGTCTCCACCGCGATCTCGAGGCCGCGCCCCTTCAGGGCCGCGATCAGGGCCTCGTCGAGCTGAAGCAGGGGCTCACCGCCGGTACAGACAACGAGGCGCGGATCGCCGTCCCGACCGATCCACAAGCCGGCGACATGGTCGGCGAGCGCATCGGCGTCCGCGAACCTGCCGCCCCCGTCGCCGTCCGTTCCCACGAAATCAGTGTCGCAGAATGCGCAGACGGCACCGGCCCGGTCCTGCTCTCGTCCGCTCCAAAGGTTGCACCCGGCGAACCGGAGGAAGACCGCAGGGCGACCCGCCTGGCCGCCTTCCCCCTGGATCGTCAGAAAGGTCTCCTTGACCGAATAGGTCATCGGACGGCGGTCCCTTCCGCCCAGCCCGCCGCCCGCAGTTCGCAGGCCGGGCAGGTGCCGCAGCCATAGCCCCAGTCATGGCGATGCGACCGGTCTCCGAGGTAGCAGGTGTGGCTCTCCTCGACGATCAAATCGACCAGCGCCGCGCCGCCGATCCGCTCGGCCAGCGCCCAGGTCTGCGCCTTCGTGAGGGCCATCAGCGGCGTCTCGATCGGCACCGGCTTGTCGAGGCCCAGTGTCAGCGCCCGGCTCATGGCCTCGATCGTGTCGCGGCGACAGTCGGGATAGCCCGAGAAGTCCGTCTCGCACATGCCGCCGACCAGCACCTCCAGCCCACGCCGGTCTCCCAGCGCCGCAGCCACGCTGAGGAACACCAGATTGCGGCCCGGCACGAAGGTCGTCGGCAGACCTCTGGTCCCGATCTCGATGGCGCGATCCGTGGTCAGGGCCGTCTCCCCGATGGCCCCGAAGCCGGTCAGGTCGACGACGTGATCCGGCCCCAGTCGACCGGCTAGGCGCGGCATGGCGCGCAGCATGGCGTCGCGTACCCGCAGCCGCGCCGCCATCTCGACCGCATGACGCTGGCCATAGTCGAAGCCGACCGTCTCCACCCGTTCATACCGCTCCAGCGCCCAGGCTAGGCAGGTCGCGCTGTCCTGCCCGCCCGAAAACAGGACGAGAGCCGAGGTGTAGGGAAGCACGGTTTCGGTCATGACGGCCCTGCGGTCGGCCGGACGGCCGCGCGCATCGACAAGGGGTGGGAAGGGATGGATTGCGCCCTTCCCTACATCACCCGCCGATGCGCCGCAAAAGCCTCAGTCGCCGTGGCCGTGACCGTCGCCTTCCGCATGGGTCGCTCCCGGCACAAAGCCCTGGTCGCCCTCGCTCTCGAACCAGAAGGGGGCGCGGGGACGCTCGCGCAGACCGACCTCGTTCATGCGGTCGTCATAGAGACGGCCGTTCGCCAGGGTATAGCGGATCGAGGTTGTGTTGCGGATGCTCTCCAGCGGATTGGCGTCCAGGACGACCAGATCGGCCAGCTTGCCGACCTGCAGCGAGCCCAGGTCCTGATCGAGGCCCAGCGCCCTTGCCCCGCCGAGGGTGCCGGCTCTCAGGGCCTGAAGCGGGGTCGCCCCGCCCTGCGCCAGCATCCACATTTCCCAGTGTGCGGCGAGGCCCTCGCGCTGGCCGTGAGCCCCGATGGCCACATCGATACCGAGGTTGTTCAGGCGAACGGCCTCGCGCGCGATCGAGATGTGGTTCCACTCGCCCGCAGGCTGGGTCACGGGCCGCCGGGCCCGGGCATCGAGAATCCGGCGCGGCACATACTGCGTCAGGATCGGATGATCCCAGACCGGGCTATCCTGATACCAGTAATTCTCGCCGAAACTGCCGCCATAGGCGACGACGAGGGTCGGGTTGTAGGACGTGCGCGACTGTCGCCACAGGTCGTGGACGTCGTCGTACAGGTTCGCCAGCGGGATGGAGTGCTCGATCGTGGTGTGACCGTCGACGATCATCGTCATATTGTGCTGATACAGCGACCCGCCCTCGGGCACGACGTTCATCCCCAGCTGGCGCGCCGCCTCGATGATCTGCTGGCGCTGGTCCCGCCGTGGCTGGTTGTAGCTCTTGACGCTCCAGGCGCCGACGGCCTGCATCCGCCGCAAGGTCGACAGGGCATCGTCGAGGTCATTGACCACCGCCGTGAACGCCGTGTTGGCCCCGTAAAGGATGGTGCCCGTCGAGAAGATGCGGGGTCCGACCACCCGGCCGGCGCGGGCCAGTTCGGAGTGGGCGAAGATCTCGGACGTATCGTTGGACGGGTCATGGATGGTGGTGACGCCGAAGGCGAGGGCCGCATAGTTGACCCGGCTCTGCTCGGGGATGATCTCGTCCGACCCCATCGACCCATGCCAGTGGGCATCGATCAGGCCTGGGATGATGGTCTTGCCGGCGACGTCGACCACGGTGGCCCCGGCCGGAACCTGGACCTCCGCCCGTGCCCCGATCGCCGCGATGCGATTGCCGTCGGTGACGATGACACCGTCCTCGATGACGCGCTCGCCATCCATGGTGACGATCCGGGCCCCGATGAGAGCGAGCTGGCCCTCGGGCCGGTCGGCGGCCTGGCGGAAGGCGATGTTGATCCCGGCCTCGGGAGGCTCGGGCAGGTCCTCGGGCGCACCCTCGACGAAGGCGAAGCCCTGGTTCAGGTCGCGGCTGAACAGCTCGGGCCCCAGCGCCCAGGACAGGCGGCGCGAGTCACCCGACCAGTGGAGCCAGTCGCCGGCGTCGCGCGTGAACCGGGTCTGCGGCAGGGCCTTGCCGTCCGCCGACAGGGTGACCGGCCGGCCTGTCCGGGCAAAGGGCGCGACGAAGGCGTTGAACCGCTCGTTCCAGGCCACCCAGCGCTCATCGGGTGACACCGCGAAGTCGGCACCCCATTCGCTGAGCAGATGGGTGCGCTCGTCGCCGCCGTTCAGGTCGACGGACTTCAGGGCTGTGTTGGTGTCCTGCCGGCCCGTAAAAAAGACCCGATCCCCGCTCGCCCCGAACTGTGGGGCCCGGCCATCATCGGTGATCAGGGTGGCCTCCCCTCCGGCCGCCGGTATGCGGTAAATGCCGGTGTCCCGGCCATAAAGTCCGGACGTCAGGGAACCGTCCGAAATCTTGCGGAAGACGATGGTGCGCCCGTCGGGCGAGAAGGTCGGCTCGATATAGTGGCCGGGACGCCGGGTGACGACGCGCCCCTCGCCGCCCGAGGCCGGCACGACCCGGACGGCGCCGAGCGCCTGATCGTCCCATGTCGTGTAGACGATAGACCGGCCGTCGCGCGACCAGGCGGGATAGAGCTCGAAGTGGTCGGACTGGCGGGTCAGGCGGCGCGGTGTCCCCTCCGGCATGTCCCGGATCCACAGATTGCCCAGCGCCTCGTAGACGACACGAGAGCCGTCGGGCGACGTCTGCGCCCAGCGAATCATTTTCACATCGAAGACGTCCGGCGCGACGTCGACGGGGAAACGCACAGCCTCCTGCATCCGGCGGGTGTCATTGACCCGGAACGGGATATCGGTGGCGACGCCGGTGGCGACGTCGATGCGGCGGATCTTTCCGCCTGCCCACACGACGATGGAGCGGTTGTCAGGTGTCCAGCTGAAGGCCGGATAGACCCCATGGACGGCCCAGGTCTCCTGGAGATCACGGTCCAGGCCGTTGTAGATCGGGACTTCCCGACCACTGTCGATGTCCATGACGAACAGGGTCGACTGGTAGCGGACGCGCCGGATGAAGGCGAGCGAGCGGCCGTCGGGCGACGGCGTCGGCCGGATCGAGCCGCCCGGACCCGACAGATACTCCTCGATCTCGCCGGTCTCGCGGTCCAGCCGCTGGATGACGTAGATCTCGCCATTGACGTCGCGCGAGTACTCGAAGGTGGCTCCGGGCGTCGCGTCATCGGAGAAATACAGATAGCGGCCGTCGGGGGAGAAGGCGGGCTCCCCCGTATCCTTCTGCTGGGTCCGGCGCTCGGTCAGTTGGACCCCGCCGCCGCCCGTCCGGTGCCACATCCACATCTCGCCGGCACCCAGCGAACGCGACGAGGTAAAGTGTTTCCGACCAACGATGAACTCGCCGTCCGGCGTCCATTCGGGCGAGTTGACCAGCCGGAAGCTCTCGTCCGACACCTGGGTCGGATCGGAGCCATCGCGGTTCATGATCCAGAGGTTGTCGCCGCCGGCGCGGTCAGAGGTGAAGGCGATGCGCGTCCCGTCCGGCGAGAATTTTGGCTGCATGTCCCAGGCGACGCCGCTGGCGATGGCCCTTGCCTGCCCGCCCTCGATCGGCATGACATAGATGTCGCCCAGCAGGTCGAAGACGATCTCGCGTCCGTCCGGACTGACGTCCAGCGCCATCCAGGTGCCCTCGGTCACGTCGATGGTGACGTCGGAGGCCGGTCCGGGCGGGGCCTGCACATCCCATTCGGGGGCCTCGGTCCCGTCCGCATCGGGTGACACCACGGGTGTCGCGTCGACGGGCGGTGGAGCCGGTGTCTGGGCATGGGCGGGACCGAGAGCGGAAAGGGCGAGCGTGGCGCTCAACAGGACCCGCAGAAGCATGTGAACATCCCTGGCAATCAGACCGTCCTCTGTAGGACCGTGCAGGTCGGCTTGGCCAGCCCTTGCGGGCTTCGCACGGTGAAGATGAAAATCACCACGTCGCGACGGAATCCCTTCACGATAGGCGTGTAAGCGTCGTAGTCTAGGAACCACGGTCGCCGGGTCGGGAGGCAGGTTTGGGGCATTCAATGCGCAGACGAGGCCTCGTGGCGATGATCGCCATGGTCGCATCGACCCTTGTCGCCTGTGGCGAGACGACCCTTGAGACCCTGCTCGAGCCCGAACGCACTACGCCGGTCGTGGAGCCACCTGCGTCCGCGGCGGATGCGTCGCGGTTCCTGACCCAGGCGACCTTCGGTCCGACGGACCGCGAGATCGACACCGTTCTGGCCAAGGGATACACGGCCTGGATCGACGGCCAGCTGACGGCCCCCTCATCATCGCACCTGCTCTACGTCGACAATCGCCTGGCCCAGATGCGGCTGACGAATGCGGGCGCGAGCCTCAGCGCCAACCAGTTCTACGAGAGCTTCTGGCTCTATGCGGCGAACAGCCCCGCCCAGCTGCGCGAGCGGATGAAGTTCGCCCTGTCGCAGATTTTCGTGATCTCCCTCGCCGATGCCGCGGTCGATGTCCGCGGCGCGACGTCCTACTATGACATGCTGGGAACCCAGGCTTTCGGCAACTATCGGACATTGCTGGAACAGGTCGCCCTCCATCCCATGATGGGTCGCTACCTCACGCACCTCGGAAACCAGAAGGAAGACCCCGCGACCGGGCGCACTCCGGACGAGAATTTCGCGCGCGAAATCATGCAGCTGATGTCCCTCGGGGTGCATGAACTCAACCCGGACGGTACGGTCAGACTGGGCGGAAACGGCCAGCCGATCCCGGCCTATACGACGTCGGACATCTCGAACCTTTCGAAGGTGTTCACGGGGTTCAGCTGGTACGCGGCCACTCCGACGAACACGACGTTCCGCGGCGGAGGGCTGAGCGCGGACGCCTATGTCCGGCCTATGGTCGCCTACCCCATCTATCATTCCACATCGCAAAAGGTCTTCCTCGGCAGGACGATCCCCGCGGGCTCGACCGATGCGATGGCGGAGCTCAGGATCGCGCTTGATGTTATCGCCGCCCATCCGAATGTCCCGCCCTTCATGTGCCGCCAGCTGATCCAGCGGCTGGTGACCTCGAATCCCACGCCGGGCTACGTCGGGCGTTGCTCGGCGGTCTGGATCAACAACGGGTCTGGCGTGAGGGGCGATCTCGGCGCGGTGGTGAAGGCCATCCTGCTTGATGGCGAGGCCCGCAACGCCGACCTCGCCGGTAGCACCAGCTATGGCAAGGTCCGCGAGCCCGTCATCCGCATGACCAACTGGATGCGCGCCTTCGGGGCGACGTCGGTCAGCGGCAACTATCTCCTGAACTCGACCAGCGCCACGACTTCGCTCGGCCAGTCCGCGCTCGCAGCACCCTCGGTCTTCAACTTCTACCGGCCCGGCTATGTGCCGCCGAACACCCAGGCCGGGGCCCGGAACCTGACCGTCCCGGAGTTCCAGATCGTCAGTGAGGTGACCGTGGCCGGCTATGCCAACACCATGCAGGCCGCGATCGGCACCGGTATCGGCACCGGCTCGGACGTGCGCTCGACCTATGCGCGCGAGGTTGGAATCGCCCATGACGCCAATGCCCTGGCCGACCGGATGAACCGGATGCTGCTGAATGGCCGGATGTCCTCGACCCTCAGGGCCCGTGTCGTCGAGAGCGTCAATGGCGTCACCATCCCCGCTCTCAACGCCACCGGATCGAACCAGGCAACCATCGACACGGCGCGGCTCAACCGGGCGCGACTGGCCGTCTATATGACGATGGTGTCGCCCGAATATCTGGTCCAGCGGTGAGGCAGGCGCGATGAGCCACGGTCAATACAACCGCCGCCAGCTGCTCCGCATCACCGGGGGCATGTCGATGCTGGGCGCGGCCGCCCCCTTCGCGGCCCAGCTGGCCGCCGCAGGCAATGCCGCCAGCCAGAGCGCGCCCGACTACAGGGCCCTCGTCTGCGTCTTCCTGTTCGGCGGCAACGACAGCCACAACATGGTCCTGGCCACGGATCAGGACAGCTGGGGCCGATATTTCGCGACGCGCAATACCGGAACCGATCCGATCGCCCTGATGCCGGTCGGCACGGCTCCCACGGCGGTCGGTCAGATCAATCCCGTCACAGGTCGCGTCGCAGCCGCCGCAGACCCCGAGGCCTGGGGTGGTGTGCTGCCGATCGTGCCGCGCAGCCTGAACCCCATACCGGCAGGCACCAATGCCTCGGTCCGGACCTTTGGCCTGCACCCCCACATGCAGCCGGTGAAGGACCTGTTCGACGCCAATCGACTGGCGGTCATCGCCAACGTCGGCACCCTGATCCAGCCGATCACCCGGACCCAGTACGAGGCGCGCAGCGCGCCGATCCCCTCCAACCTCTTTTCGCACAATGACCAGCAGTCGGTCTGGCAGGCAGGCCAGACCGAGGGTGCCCGTGTCGGCTGGGGCGGCCGGTTCGGCGACATGTTGTCGATGGAGAACGGCACATCGGCCCTGTTTACCGCCGTCTCCACGGCCGGCAACGCGGTCTTCCTGTCCGGCCAGAGCATCGTCCAGTACCAGATGAGCACGGGCAGCCAGCCTGCTATCGTCATCACCGGCCAGTCGGGCAGCAATCTGTTCGGCTCGACCGTCGCGCCCGGCCGGGTGCGCGACATAATCCGCGATACCTCACAGGCCAGCCTGTTCGCCGCCGACTATGCGACCACGACCGACCGGTCGGTCGGGGCCGCGACCAACCTCAACACGGTCTTCGCGTCATCGACGGTGACCAGCGTCGCCGCGCCCGCCACCTACCGCAACCCGATCACCGGTGCGACCGAGACCAACACCCTGGCAACGCAGTTGCAGACCGTGGCGCGGATGATCGCCGCCGCCCCAACCCTGGGCCTCCGGCGTCAGGTGTTCTTTGTCAGTCTGGGGGGCTGGGACAATCATGACGTCCAGAACACGGCCCAGTCGAACAATCTCGCCAAGGTCGCCCATGCCCTGGCCTATTTCGACGGAGCCCTGGCCAACATCGGCGGCGTGAACATGCGCAATGCGGTCACGACCTTCACGGCCTCTGACTTCTCCCGCACCTTCAACACCAACGGCGACGGGACCGACCACGCGTGGGGCGGACACCATCTGGTCATGGGCGGATCGGTCCGGGGCGGCGACATCTACGGCCAGTATCCCACACTGGGTATCGATCAGGGGGCCTTCCGGAACCCCGACATGACCCGGTCACACCTGATCCCCACCACGTCAGTGGACCAGTACGGTGCGACCCTGGGCCGCTGGCTGGGCGTCTCCGAGAGCAATCTCGATGTGATCTTCCCGCACCTCGGGAACATGGCCTCGCGTGGCCTGAACTTCATGGCCTGATCGGTTCATCCGAACACGGTTCAAGCGTCACCATAACGCCGCCGGACTGTTACACGCCCGCCGCCATCCCCCGTTAGGTGCGAAGCATCAATCGGGGGACCGTCATGCTGAACCGTTACACCACGCGCGCCGTTCTTATGGGTGCCGTCGCTTCCTGCGCCATCGCCGGCGCGGCCCAGGCCCAGTCGCAGGAGCCGGCGACCCAGCTGGACGAAATCGTCGTGACCGCCCAGCTGCGCGCCCAGGACCCGATCGAGGTCCCCTTCGCCCTGACCGCCTACAACGGCGAGTTCCTCGAAGGTCTCGGCGTCCAGGACTTTGAGGAACTGTCGGCCTTCGTGCCCGGCCTCGTGGTCCAGAACCAGTCGCCCAACAATCCGGGCTTTGTGATCCGCGGCATCACGTCCGATTCGACCGGAGCAGCCGACGAGCCGCGCGTGTCGATCTACCAGGACGGCGTGTCGATCTCGCGTGCGCCCGGCGCCTATGTCGAACTGTTCGACATCGAGCGGGTCGAGGTCGCCAAGGGACCCCAGTCGACCCTCTACGGCCGGGGAGCCCTGATCGGCGCGGTCAATGTGATCCAGAACAAGGCGGACCTCGACGGTTTCGATGCCCTTGTCCGCGCCGGCGTCGGCAACTTCGACTACCGGATCGCCGAGGCGATGCTGAACGCCCCGATCACCGACACCCTGGCGATCCGCCTCGGTGGCCGCGTCAAGTTCCGCGAGGGCTATATCGACAACCTGAGCGGTGGACCGGCCTATAACGGCGTCGACACCCAGGCGTGGCGGGCCCTCGTCGCCTTCGAGCCGAACGACCGGCTGCGGGTCGATGTGATCGGCAACTACCAGACGGACACGCCGTCGGGCGTCAGCTTCCGCTCGATCGCCTACAACCCCCAGAACCCCACGACCGGTCAGGTGCTGGGTGGACGCGAGGCCGGAGACGGCGCGGCCCTGACACCGCGCACCAACATCGACGGTGGCCGCGATCTCGGCATCGACCGCGAGGTCTGGGGCGTGACGGGCCTGGTCCGCTACGACCTGAGCGACAGCCTGACGCTGAACTCGGTCACGGCCTACCGAACCTTCGAGACCTCGGAGGTCTTCGATCCGGACGGCATCTCGCTGCCCGTGCTGATCGGTATCGGCAACTCGGACGGAGAGCAGTGGAGCCAGGAGCTCCGGTTGAACTGGGACAACGGCGGGGCCTGGTCGGGCTTCATCGGTGCGGGCTACTTCCGCGAGGACAACGTCTCGGACGCCCCCATCGAGATCGACGAACGCGTCGCCCTGGCCCAGCTGGCCGGCCTGCTGGACGGCGCATCCGGCGTCGCCCTGCCGAACGCCCTGCCCCTCTCGGTGCTGGCTTCGGCAGCGATCCTCGATCCCATTCTCGCCGGCTTCGGCATACCGGCGGCGGCACGCCCCGGGATCCGCAACAACCTCAAGGCCAGCCACATCGAAACCTCGGTCACGGAAACCGAGCTCGACTCGTTCGACATTTTCGGTGACCTGACCTGGAAGCCCACCGATCGCTGGGAGTTCGCCGCCGGCGTCCGCTACACCAGCGACGAAAAGACCACCGCCTTCTCGTCCTCGGTCCTGAACGGCCGTTCGATCCTCGGCGGTCTGCTGGGCCTGCAGCAGGTTCAGGGCCAGATCGCCGGGCTGGTGGCCCAGGGCACGCCCGCCGCCCTCGCCCAGGCCGCGGCTCTGGGGGCCTTTGCAAATGGCCTTGTGATCCAGCTCGCGACTCCCGGGGCGGTCAATGCTCCTGCCTCGGCCGCCTTCCCGCTGTTCGGTCTGACCTTCCAGCCGACGGCAGGAAACGGCGCGGTCACGACGCGCGCGCTCGAGGATGACGGCTTCACCTGGCGTCTGACCGGCCGCTACGCTGTGTCCGAGGACGCCAGCCTTTACGCCACCTACGCCCGTGGCCGTCGCCCGGCGGTCCTCGCGGCCGCTGTTCCGTCGAGCCCGTTCGGGGCCCCGACCTTCACCGAGGTCGCCGAGGAAACCGTCGACAGCTACGAGGCCGGCTTCAAGACCGTCCTCGCCGACGGGGCCCTGCGCCTCGACGGTGCCGTCTTCTACTACGCCTACGAGAACTTCCAGACGACGATCCAGGTCGGCACCCAGTTCATCACCACCAATGCCGGCGAGGCCGAGAGCTACGGCTTCGAGACCCAGGCCGTCTGGTCGCCGACCGATACGCTCGATCTGTACGGCACCTACGGCTACAACCGTTCGCGGTTCCAGGCGGGCATCTTCGACGGCAACCGCTTCCGCCTGTCGCCGGACCACAAGTTCAGCCTCGGCGCGCTCTGGGCCCTGCCGGTCGACGGCGGACGCTTCGAGGTCCAGCCAACATACACCTGGCAGTCCGAGACCTTCTTCGACAATGACAACGACCGGACCTCGCTCCAGAGGAACAACTTCGTGCCGGACTCGGCGGTCGACGAGCTCCAGGAGGAGTACGGTCTGCTGAACGTCCGGATCCGCTATGTCGACGATGGCGGCTGGTCGGTCGAAGGCTTCATGGACAATGCCCTCGACGAGGACTTCCTGAAGGACGCGGGCAATACGGGTGACGGCCTCGGCCTGCCGACCTTCATCGCCGGCGAGCCCCGGACCTTCGGCGTCAACTTCACCGCACGGTACTGAGCATGCAGGTCGACCGTCGTGGCCTTCTGACCGGCCTCGGTGCCGGGGCCCTCGCCGCCCCGGCTGCCGCGGCACCGAAACAGGCCCCGGCGGTCGCCTTCCTGCACGGTGTCGCGTCCGGTGACCCGACCCCGACGGGTGCGATCTTCTGGACGCGGGTCACCCCGGCAGATCCCTCCGGCGGAGACATCGAGGTCAGGCTGGAGGTCGCCCGGGATTCAGGCTTCGCCGACATCGTGCGAGCCCGCACGGGCCTTAGCGCCGGTGCCTCGCGCGACTTTACCGTCAAGCACGACCTCGACGACCAGGGGCTGGAACCAGGAACCGACTATTTCTACCGCTTCATCGCCGAGGGTGTGATCTCGCCCACAGGCCGGGTCCGCACACTGCCCTCTGGTCCGACCGACGACGTGGTGCTCGGCGTCGCCTCCTGCCAGCTCTATCCGGGTGGACTGTTCAACGCCTGGGAGGCGATGGCGGCGGAGCCCCGGCTGGACGCTGTCATCCACCTCGGCGACTACATCTACGAGTATGGCGCGCGACCCAACGACTACGGCGGCGCGACCGGGGTTCAGCTCAGCCGCCTGCATCAGCCGCCGCGCGAGATCCTGTCGCTCGAGGACTACCGACTGCGCCACGCCCAGTACAAGTCGGACCCGGACCTGCAGGCCGCCCACGCCCGCGCTGCCTTCATCTGCGTCTGGGACGACCACGAGGTCTCCAACGACGCCTGGATGCACGGCGCCGAGAACCATCAGCCGGAGACCGAGGGCGACTTCGCCGCGAAAAAGGCCGTCGCCCTGCGCGCCTATTACGAGTGGATGCCGATCCGGGAGCCGGCGGGCGGCCTCTCGCTGGATCACATCAACCGCAGCTTTGAATTCGGCGATCTGGCGACCCTCGCCATGGTCGAGACCCGGCTGCTCAACCGCCAAAAACAGCTCGAATACGAAACCGACATGCCGGTGCGCGACGGCCGGCCGGACGTTGCGACCTTCATGGCGACCCTGAACGCCCCCGACCGCGACCTTCTGGGTGATGCCCAGCGCGACTGGCTGAAGGGCGTTCTGACAGCCTCACGGACCGCCGGGAAGCCCTGGCAGGTGCTCGGCAACCAGGTGGTCATGGCGCGCGTCAAGGGCCCCGACGTCACCCGCATCGCGTCGGAGGCCCAGGTCGAGGCCCTGATCGCCAGCCTGCCCGCCGACGTTCAACCGGGAATTCGTCAGGTGATCCAGCTCTACCGGCTGGGCGTGCCGTTCAGTCTCGACAGCTGGGACGGCTATCCGGCAGGGCGCGAGCGTCTCTACGCCGCCTTTGCCGAGGCCGGCGTCCAGCCGATCGTGCTGGCGGGCGACAGCCACGCCTACTGGGTCAATGATCTGAAGGACGCCGCCGGTGCCCGTCGCGGTGTCGAGTTCGGCACCAGCGCGATCTCCAGCCCGTCCGTCGGCGATGCGGTCGCTCCCCTTCCGCTCGGCCCCCTGATCAGCGCCAACAACGACGAGGTGGTCTTCTGCGACCAGTCGGCGAAGGGTTACGTTCTCCTGACGCTGACGCCCGGGCGGGCCGAGGCGAAGCTCCAGTCCGTCTCGACCATCCTCGCCAAGCCGTTCGAGACCCGGACCCTGTCAACCTGGGTCGTGACACGCGGCGACGACGGGATCACGGCACCGGAACGAGGCTAGGACGGCCCCTTGCCTTGCAGGGCCTGCGCAAAGCCCGTCCCTGGCACGGCGCAAGGGACGGCTCGGGCCGTGCAACGGGTGGGGCCATCACCACCACCAGCCCATATGCTGATTGAGGCGCGCAGCAATCTGCCCGGCCTCGCCCTTGAGAAACACGGGCGACAGGTTGCCGCCCGAGAAATAGACGACGGCCCGGCCCGGTTCGACCTGCTCGACCAGCGTGGCGTGGCCCGGGTTGATCCAGACGGTTTCGCCCTTGTCCCCGTCGAATGTGATCAGCTTGGCCATGTCGCTTCCTTTCGGATCCAGGCTGCACGCCCGGAGACACCGTTGAGCGAAATCGCCCCGCGTTTGCAAGGTGATCTGGTTCAGGGCCTTGTCGAGGTGCGATCCGTCCGCTCTGCGGGCTCTGCGATCCGGTTCACGGACCATCGGGCATCCCGCCCCGCTTCATAGGCCGACCGCACGGCCTCCCTTGGCCGGTCGGCACCCAGGATCGCAGTCTGCTCGCTCCACACATCGGCCAGCCGTTTGACCGTCGTCGTGACCCAGCCAGGAGGCTGCTGGCGGGCCCAGTTCTGGACCGAGCCGATGTTGAAGATCAGCAGGAAGGCGGCGGCCACCAAGAGGACCCGGCTGGTCCATCGGCGGTCGCGCGCGGCGAGGCCTTCGTCATCCGGCGGCTCCCCGGGCGGAAAGGCGAAACGGCCCAGAACCAGCAGCGGATTGACCCCCGCCGCTTCCGGCGGGGTCGCTTGAAGCTCGACCTCGGTCGTCAGGGTTCCGACCTCCTGCTGCTCAGCAAGGGCCGGATCGGGCTCGGGCGTCTCCAGCCAGGGTTCGGGCGGGACGTCCTCCAGCGGTGGAAACGGCGACGAGGGCAGCGCCGTCGGAAAGGGACCGAGGGGGATTTCCGGGTCGTCGGGGCGGTCGTTCATCGCATCGCCCTCAGAACTGGAAATAGATGAAGGGGGCCACACCGTCCGGGCGGACCGCCTCGACCAGCAGGATCGCTGCACCGACCAGCAGCCCCATGGTGAGGGACGGCGCGGGCTTGAGCCAGAGGGCCAGTCCCTCGATCGCGCGGGGCGGAAGCCAGTGCATGGCCAGACCGCCGACGATCAGGGCCAGCAGGAAGGGTGTCACCATGGTCGCAGCCTCGAACCGGCCCAGCCCGGCCAGCATCTCCATCGCCATCGGGAAGGTTTCGGACCGGAACAGGATCCAGCCAAGACAGACAATATGGAAGGTCACCAGCACGCCCAGCCACGCCGGAAGCCCTCGCCCCTCTCCGATCACCGCCCGACCCAGTCGCTCGATCACCTGCACCCCGCCATGCAGGGCACCCCACGCCACGAAGGTCCAGGCCGCACCATGCCAAAGGCCGCCCAGAAGCATGGTGATGAACACGTTCAGGCAGCTGCGCACCAGGCCCTTGCGACCCCCGCCCAGCGGCACATAGAGATAGTCACGAAGCCAGCTCGACAGGCTGATGTGCCAGCGTCGCCAGAAATCCTGCATCGACCTCGCTCGATAAGGCTGGTCGAAGTTTCGGGGAAAGGAATAGCCCAGCAGGGCCGCGGTCCCGATCGCCATGTCCGAATAGGCCGAGAAATCGCAATAGATCTGAACCGCATAGCCATAGACGGCCGCCGCCAGATCCAGCGCTCCATAGGCACCCGGATCGAAGAAGACCGGGTCCACAAGCCGGGTGGCCAACTCTGACGCGATCACGGTCTTCTTGAACAGACCCCAGCCGATCAGAAGAAATCCGTGGGCCGCCATCTCGCGCGTCAGGCGGGGCACTCGGTCGAACTGGGGCAGTAGATCCGAGGCCCGCACGATCGGTCCGGCCACCAGATGCGGGAAAAAGCTCATCAGCAGCATGACGTCCAGCAGACTCTTCGCCGGCGGCGTCTTGCCCCGATAAACATCGACGACGTAGCTGATGCCCTGGAAGGTGAAGAAGCTGATGCCGACCGGCAGCACGATCTCCAGCAGCGGCAGGTCCCGCTCCCAGCCGAACCGGGCCAGCAACTCGCCCGCCTGTTCGACAAAGAAGCCGTAGTATTTGAAGACGCCCAAGATGATCAGGTTGGCCGCGACTCCAAGGCCGACCCAAAGCTTGCGCCGGGCCGCCTGGTCGGGTCGCGCAATCAGGGCCGCGACGCCCCAGTTCAGGATGGCCGAGGCGATCAGCAGCGCGACGAACCGCCAGTCCCACTGGGCGTAGAAGACCCAGCTGGCCAGCAGCAGGAACAGCTTTCGCCGGCCGTTCTCCCGATCCAGCGACCAGGTCGTGAAGAACACGAACAGGAAGAACACGCCGAAGGCCAGCGTCGGGAAAAGCACCTAGCCCCCTCCCCGTGCGTAGGCCGCCGCAATGTCCGCGAACAGCAGGGACCCGATCCAGTCGCCCCCCGCACGCGTGAAATGCACGTGGTCACCCCGCATGAGGGGTTCGACACCGAGGGTCAGGGCATGCGCGGAACAGTCTCCTCCCATACGCCCCCGCCAATCCCAGAACGCGACGCCGGTCTCGGCCGCGACCCGGTGCTGCACGTCGCGCACCACCGCCAGCATGGTCGGCGCTCTCCACCGGGCCTCCGGGTCGCCCGGACAGGTGCCACCGCCCTCCCCGCGCATGGCCTCCGGCGCACCCAGGACAAGGATCGAGGCCTCGGGGACGAGCCTGCGCAGTCTGCGAATCTGATCGCGCAGCAGCCGCTCGTAGGCGAGGGGATCCAGCAAGACGTCAAAGCCCTCGTTCGTCCCATAGGCGAGGATGACCAGATCAGGCGGCGAAGCGTCAGCCGTGAGCAGGGGCTCGCGCGCGGCCAGACCCCACAGCGTATCGCCGACGACACCGCTTGCATCCAGACGGACGTCGCGCCCCCGGAGCCGGGCCTGAAGGCGCGACAGCAGCCCGCCCGTGATGTCACCCCCCGCCGTATGGCTGTCCCCGAACTGAACGATCCGCACCGGTCCTTGCCGGGCCATCGCCCGGAAGAAGCCCTGCAGGCCCTGGGGCTGACACAGGCCACCGGTGCAGGTCGCGCTGACCGGACTGGGCAGCGGCGTCCACGGCCGTTCCTGCGCCGTGGCCGGGCCCGCCGTCGCGAGACAGGCCATGGCGGCCACAGCCCGGATCACCGCGGGCCCGGATCCGTTGCCGCGGCGCGCGGCGTCTCCAGACCCGCATCCCGCTTCAGCCGCTCGGCCACCGGCGCGGCGATCCGCGTATAGCCGGCCATGGTCATGTGGATGCCGTCGTTCAGACGCATCAGCCGCCGCCGACCCGTGCCGGCTTCGGGTAGATAGGCATCGTATTCCCCGGCCTCGTCGCGGGTCAGGCTCTCGGTGTCGATGAAAGGTACGCCCAGCGCCGCCATACGCGCCGACACGACCTCGTTTATGAGGTTCATCCGGGTGTCGAAGCCCGCCCGCTTCATCTCCGGCAAGCCGACCCAGTAGACAGCGATGCCCTGTCCGCGCAGCAGGGCGACCAGGTCGTCGATCCGTCGGGCATAGGCCGCCTTCCAGCCATCGGTCCCGAAGTCGTGGATCGCGCCGTCGAGGCTGATTCCCTGGGCATCGTTGGTGCCGAACAGGATCACGGCCGCGTCGATCGGATCCTCCGCAATCTGGCGGGCGGTCTTGGCCTGGATGTCGACGTAGTCGTAGCGCGACAGACCTGTCGAGACCTCACTGAACCGGGTGACCGTGACGGCCGGATAGGTCCGCATGTCGCGGTAGAGCGCGGTGAACAGCCCGTCGGCCATCGAGTCGCCGAACACCCCGATGCGCAGGGCACCCCGCGACGCCTTCTGCCACAGCGGGTTCTGCGGCGGCACAGGCGGACCGGCGGGAAGCGGGGCGACCACGGCGGCCTCCGGCGGACCGGCCGACGCATTGGCGCTGTCGCCGAGCATCAAGGTCGGCCGCTGCAGCCAGGCGCGGCCGTCCGGCGTCAGGGCCAGCCCGGCGACGACGCCCACCACGAGGGCGGCGGTGACTGCATTCACTCCAGCGCGCACGCACGGCTCCCGGCGAGGTCGATCCGGACATCATAGCCGGGTCGCCGGTCGTCCCGCCATGACACACGCGTCACGCACGAGAGAAATGGTTAAGGCACGTTCGAGGACAGCTCTGTCACATACAGGGTGGCCGGTGCATTGCCCGCGCTGTAGGTGCCGACCCAGACGCGGTAGTCACCGCTGCGGGGGTTGTTGATCTGGACCCTCGGGTTCAGCGACTGACTGCCCCCGTCGTCGTCGCACCAGATCCGGTCGTTCCAGTCTGCGATGACCAGGGTGGTATCGCGCTCTGAATCCACGCCGAAGATCAGGGGGAAGCTGCCGGCCTGGTAGTTGACGATATAGTCCGGATTGTCGGCGATCTGCCCGGTGCATTGGCCGCCCAGCGACGAGGCCTCGATATCCCCGCCTGCTGTCAGGCGGACCGTGTGCGGATCGGGAGAGAACCCGGCCCGCAGCGACACTTCCCCGAAGGTCGCCCCGGACTCGTAGGTGGTGTCAGCGCTGACGTTGTTGCCACCGGTATAGAGCTCGCTGATCAGCAGCCGCGCCTCGCCGCTGTTCCCGGCATAGGCACCGACCCAGATGTCGTAGACGCCCGAGCCCGGATTGCTCCAGCTGATCTCGGCATTGGTCCCACCCCCGGAGTCGTCGTCGCAGTACCATCTGCCGTCAGGCCCGTTGATCAGCAGCGTGGTGTCAGTCGAGGCCTCGGTCCGAATGATCAGCGGCAGGCTTCCGGCGGAATAGGTCACCTGGGCGTCCGGTGCCCGCGAGACCATGCCGACGCAGTCACTGGCGACGCCCGAGGCATCAATGTTCCCGCCGGACGTCACATAGATCGTGTAGGGATCATCGGGAAACCCGGCGTTCAGACGATAGTCGCCATAGGTCGCACGCTCCGACGGATCGACCGTCTGATAGCCCTGTTTCTGGGCCAGCGCCGTCGCCGGAGCCAAAAGGCTCGCGGCACAGACAACGCTAACCGCCGTCAAGATCGCCTTGGTCATCATTCCCCCCAACAAAGTCGTTGGACGGAGCAGATATCAACGTCACCCGAAAGACAACCGCCCGTCGGAAATCGTCAGGTGGTCCGTCCGCTCGCCAGGGTGGCCGCCAGATAGCCCGCAGTCGCCGCCGCCGTCGTCAGGACCGTGCCCCAGATCAGGTCCACGACCGTGAGCTTGACCTGCCACACGGCAAGCGTCGCCTGATTGGTCAGGTCATAGGTCGCATAGGCCACGAACCCCAGAACCGCTCCGTTCAGGGCCGCGCGCGTCCAGGCCCCTTCCTTCAGGGCCGGCGCGACGGCAAAGAAGACGATGCCGCCGATGTAGATGACATAGAACAGGACCGCCGCCACCATGTCGGGCTGGGGCTTCATGATCGGCCCGATCACCGGCTTGTAGAACCGCTCGGTCATGGTCGTCAGCCACACGAAGTCGATGGCGGCGAAGGCCAGGGCGGTGCCGATGTAGGCGGCGATCCATTTCAGCATGCGACAGTCCTCAAACGGGCTTCAGGCGATAGTGGCTGACGGCCCAGGTCCGGCCGCCATCGTTTCCGAATAGGCCCGCGGTCGCCAGATAAAAGCGTCTCCAGCGCCGCACCCACAGTTTGGCGTTCGCCGGACCATAGGTCTCGCTCATCAACTCGAACACGCGGTCCTTGTTCATATCCATGTTCGCCAGCCAGTCCTCGGCCGTCCGGGCATAGTGCACGCCGTTCCACGTCCATTCCTTCTCGACCGCGAACAGGTCGGGATACTGGCGGATCAGATCGTGGCTGGGCATGACACCGCCGGTGAAGAAATGCTGGGCGATGAAGTCGCCCGAATCGGTGTGGTCGAACCGGTAGGGCGCGTCCCGGTGGGTGAAGACGTGGATGAACATCCGCCCGTCCCGCTTCAGCCAGCCCCGGGCGCGGGTCAGCAGGGCGCGCCAGTTGGCCATGTGCTCGAACATCTCGACCGAGACAATGCGGTCGTAGGCACCCGGCTCGGGCGGCTCGAAATCGTTCATGTCGCAGGTGATGACCGTCAGGTTGGTCAGACCGCGCTGACGCGCCTGCTCCTCGATGTGGCCCCTCTGGCCATGACTGTTCGACACCGCCGTGATGCGGTTGTTCGGATACCGCTCCGCCATCCACAGCGACAGGGACCCCCAGCCGCAGCCCATCTCCAGGACCGTCTGGCCATCCTCAAGGCCGGCGTGCTCGCAGGTTTCGATCAGGGCGAGAACCTCGGCCTCATCCAGCGATTCCTGCCCGGTCGGATACAGGCAACAGGAGTATTTGAGCCGCTCGCCCAGACACAGGCGGAAGAACTCTGGCGGCAGCTCATAGTGCTGGTCGTTGGCGGCGTCGGTATGCTCGGCGATGGCGCGTGCGGCCATTTCGCGGGCGAAGGCGGCGGCGTCGTGCGGGCCCTCCCGGTCGAGCCGTTTCCGGGCCTCGGTCACCAGACTGGCGATGGCGGGGCGAGTGACGAAATCCGGGAAGGGCGCGTCCTGGAGCTGGCGAATGGCGACGTTCGTGAGGTTCATGCGACCATCCTGACATTGCGGCGAGACCTTGCGAAGCCTAACCGTTGTGACGTGTAACGGCCGTGCTTCGTGGGGCGACCCGGCAGTTACGCGCGATCGCTTCGACCGGATGAGGCTCATCCGCCGTCTTGGACCGGTCGTAGTTGACGGGTCAGCCCTCGCGTTCCGGAGACCGCATGAGCCCGCACCTCGTATCCTCGAACCCGGCCCCCGACGCGGCGCGTCGGCGCATCGCTGTCGTCGGCTCGGGCATTTCCGGTCTGTCGGCGGCCTGGTTGCTCAGCCAGGCGCATGACGTGACCCTTTACGAAGCCGACGACCGGATCGGGGGTCATTCCAATACGGTGGACGCTCCGACGCCTTCGGCGCCCGTGGCGGTCGACACCGGATTCATCGTCTACAACGAGGACAACTATCCGAACCTGGTCGCGATGTTCGGGCACCTGTCGGTGCCGACCAAGCCGGCCCACATGTCCTTTGCCGTCTCGATCGACGACGGGGCCTTCGAATACTCCAGCCACGGCATTCCGGCCCTGTTCGCCCAGAAGCGGAACTGGGTCAGTCCCCGGTTCTGGCGCATGATCTCGGACCTGCTGCGGTTCCAGAAGCAGGCCCCCCGCGATCTGGTGGAGATGGAACGGTCGGGCGAAACGCTGGAGACCTATCTGAGCCGCAACGGATACGGTGACCTGTTCAGGGAAGCCCATCTGCTGCCCCAGGCGGCCGCGATCTGGTCCTGCTCGATGGGCCAGATGTCGGCCTATCCGGCGGCGTCCTTCGTGCGCTTCTACATGAACCACAATCTGCTGACCTATGACCTCAAACCGACTTGGCGCACCGTCGACGGCGGCAGCCGCGAATACGTCACCCGCCTGCACGCGGCCTTCGCCGGTCGCACGGTCCTGAACGTCGGCGTCATCGGCGTGGCGCGCGGCGCGGGCGGCGCGACGCTGCGATTTGCCGACGGGCGGTCCGAGCGGTTCGACGCCGTCCTGCTGGCCACCCATTCGGATCAGGCGCTCAAGCTGCTCGACCAGCCGACGGCCGAGGAGCACCGCCTGCTCGGGGCCATCCAGTACCGTCCGAACCGCGCGATCCTGCACCGCGACGTCTCGGCCATGCCCAGACGCCGCCACGCCTGGGCCGCCTGGACGCACAAGGGCTATTCCGACCGTTCGGGCGAAGGCGGCGTGACCTACTGGATGAACGAACTCCAGTCCCTGCCCGGCCCGCCGCTCTTCGTCAGCCTGAACCCCGCCAGGGAGCCCGATCCGGCTCTGGTCATCGGCGAATGGGACTATGAGCACCCCGTCTTCGACCTGGCGGCAGTCGCGGCCCAATCGGAGCTTTGGTCGCTGCAGGGCCAGGGCGGCGTCTGGTTCGCCGGGGCGTGGTTCGGATCAGGCTTCCACGAGGACGGGCTGCAGGCGGGCCTGGCCGTGGCCGAGCAACTGGGCGGCGTACGCCGGCCGTGGTCTGTCGAGAACGAGAGCGGGCGGATCGTGCTGGGGGCATCGCCAGTGCCCGTGGCAGAGGCGGCGTGACCCACGCACGACAAACCTCCCCCGTCGGGGGTGGGGGACCGCGAAGCGGTGGAGGGGGCTCGCCGGGCACGCCTCGTTCGTGGCTGGCCCCCTCCGTCGCTCCGCTTCGCTCCGCGCCTGAGGACAGCGCGTACACGAGCCGCCCACAGCCCTCGACGGGGGAGGATTTCGGTGCCCTCTACGTCGGCGAGGTCGTCCACCACCGAGTCGCGAACTTCGAGCATCGGCTGCGCTACAGCCTCTACATGCTCCTGCTCGACATCGACGCCATCGAGGCGACGGCCCGACGCCTTCGCCTGCTGTCCCAGGGTCGCTTCGGTCTGATGAGCATCTCGGCCCGCGACCACGGCGACCGTTCTGAAACGCCCCTGCGCGCCCAGATCGAGACCCACCTCGCCGGGGCCGGCATCGAACTTCAGGGCGGTCCCATTCGCCTGCTGACCCTGCCGCGCATCCTCGGCTACGGCTTCAATCCGATCAGCGTCTACTTCTGCCACCGCCCGGACGGGACGCTGGCCGCCCTCGTCTACGAGGTGACCAACACCTTCCACGAACGCCACAGCTACCTCGTCGCCGTGCCCGAGGCCCAACCGCGCGGGCCGGTCCGCCAGACGACGGAAAAGCGCTTCTTCGTCTCCCCCTATATGGACATGGCGCTGACCTACGACTTCACCGTTCGTGAGCCGGGCGAGGCCGTGTCGGTTGTCGTGGCCGTCCGTCGCGGCGACACGCCGGTCCTGACGGCCTCCTTCGCCGGAACCCGCCGCCCGCTCACCGACGGCCAGCTGCTGCGCGCCTTCGTCACCCATCCCCTTCTGACCTGGAAGGTGACGGCGGGCATCCACTGGGAGGCATTGAAGATGATGTTGAAGGGCGCGCGCTATCGCGATCGCAATGCACCGCCCGGCCACCCGGTCACGGTGGGCAAGGCGCGCTGATCCGGCTATCTCTTGCCCGCTGCGTGGCGTCCCACTAGAGACGGACCGACACCGCAGTTATTCATCAGACGGTGAAAAAAGGGGGAGCGATGCGCAAGATCTACGCTGACGCGAAATCCGCGCTGGAGGGCCTGACCTTCGACGGCATGACGATCATGTCGGGCGGTTTCGGCCTGTGCGGCATCCCCGAGAACCTGATCACCGCCCTGCGCGACAGCGGGGTCCGGGACCTGACCGTCATCTCCAACAACGCCGGCGTCGACGGCTTCGGCCTCGGCCAGCTGCTGGAGACCCGCCAGATCGCCAGAATGATCTCGTCCTACGTCGGCGAGAACAAGGAGTTCGAGCGCCAGTACCTCGCCGGCGAGCTCCAGCTGGAGTTCAACCCGCAGGGCACGCTGGCCGAGCGCATCCGCGCGGGCGGTGCCGGTATCCCGGCCTTCTACACCGCCACAGGTGTCGGCACCCTCGTCGCCGAGGGCAAGGATGTCCGCAATTTCGACGGCCGCGACTATGTGATGGAAACCGGCCTCGTCGCCGACCTGTCGATCGTCAAGGCCTGGAAGGCCGACGCAGCGGGCAACCTTGTGTTCCGCAAGACCGCCCGCAACTTCAACCCGATGATGGCCACGGCCGGCAAGGTCACCGTGGTGGAGGTCGAGCACATCGTCCCGACCGGAACGCTCGATCCCGACCACATCCATACGCCGGGCATCTACGTCGACCGCCTGATCCTGGGCACGTTCGAAAAGCGGATCGAGCAGCGCACGATTCGTCAGCGCGTTGAGGCCTAGGGGTGGCCGACGCGCGCGCCGAACGCGGCGCGGCCTACATGCAGACCCTGGATCCGGGCCTCGAGATCGCCCTGCGCAAAGGCATGGCCCCCATCGCCCCCGACTTTGCCGACATGATGGTGGAGTTCGGCTACGGCGAGATGATGAGCCGCCCGGGTCTCGACCCGAAGAGCCGCCAGTTCGTCACGCTCGGCATCCTCGCCGGACTCGGCCACCCCGTCGACCAGCTCAAGGGCCACATCAACGGTGCCCTGTCCGTCGGCGTCACGCCGCGCGAGATCGTCGAAGCCCTGATGCAGGTCGCGATCTATGCGGGCTTTCCCGCCGCCACCAACGCCTTGCGCGTCGCCAAGCGCGTCTTCGCCGACCGGGGCGTCAGCCCCCTGTCCCAATCTCTTCCGGAGTAATCTGAGATGCCCCGCACCCGCGATCAGCTCGCCGCCCGCGCCGCCCGGGAACTTGAGGACGGCTTCTATGTGAATCTCGGCATCGGCATTCCGACGCTGGTGGCCAACTATATCCCGGCCGGCATCGAGGTGACCCTTCAGTCCGAGAACGGCATGCTCGGCATGGGCCCCTTCCCCTATGACGAGGACGTCGATCCCGACCTGATCAACGCCGGCAAGCAGACAATCACCGAGATTCCCGAGAGCAGCTACTTCTCCTCGGCGGACAGTTTCGCCATGATCCGCGGCGGCCACATCAACCTGTCGATCCTCGGCGCGATGGAAGTCGCCGAGAACGGCGACATCGCCAACTGGATGATACCCGGCAAGCTGGTGAAGGGCATGGGCGGGGCCATGGACCTCGTCGCCGGGGTCAAGCGCGTCGTGGTCGTCATGGAACACGCCAACAAGCACGGCCAGTCCAAGGTGCTGAAGGCCTGCACCCTGCCCCTGACCGGCACCGGCGTGGTCAGCCGCATCATCACCGATCTGTGCGTCTTCGACGTCAAGCCGGACGGCACCGGTCTGGAGCTGATCGAACTGGCCGAGGGCGTCACCCTGGACGAGGTCGCGGCGAGGACCGAGGCGACCTTCACGGTTTCCCAAACCCTTCAGGCTGCGGCATAGTCTTTCCGGAACCTGGCCCGCAGAGGCCAGGGCGATGGAGGGTGACATGAGCACGGCCGGTCTGATCCACCCGTTGGGCGCAGGCGCGCCCGCCTCCGACGCCCAGCGCGTCGCCGAGATCCGCGCTGCGATGACCGCCGACGCCGAGGCCGGTGCCGGTTTCGCCGAAGGTCCCCGGACCACCCTGGCCGCCCTGGTGGATCGCACCGTGGCCACCGCGCACGCCGCGCCGCACGCGGAGGCCGCCGCCCTCCTCGGCCATGTCCGCGATCGCCTGGCCGGGCTTGATCCCGCGCGGCTCGAACCTCGCTCGGGTCTGGCGGGACTGTTCGACAGCCGGCGCAAGCGACTGAAGGCGTTCCGCGCCGCCTATGGCGCGACGGCGGAGGCCGTGGCGTCCGCCTCGGCGGATATTCGGGACCGCGCCACCGCCGTGGAGCGCCGGGGCGCGGAGCTGGAGGCGCTGTGGAGCGAGACCCGCGAGGCCCTCGCCGATATCGACGCCCACATCGCGGCCGCCCGAGGCTGGATGAGCGATGTCCCCGAGACTCCGGCCGATCCGGTACCGCCCGAAGCCGCCGCCGCCTTCGAGGACACGGCGGCGACCGATGCAGACGCTGACCTGCCGGTGGAGGCCCAGGCGGACGCGGAAGCCCGCACTGCGGAGACCGGTGCCGGCGTCGTAGCACCGACCCCGGCCGCCGAGGCCGCCACCGAGGACGTCCTGCCCGTCGCGACCCTGACCACCCTGCCCCACCCTCTGGAAGCGCGGCTGGAGACCTTGCTGGCCCTGCGTGCCCGGGCGGTCGCCCGCCTGCCGCTGATCCGCGCCGCCCAGAACGCCGACCATGCCGTCCCCGCCGCCCTGAACTCGGCCCGCGACGGGATAGAGGTATGGTCTGGGGATTGGCGCGATGCGCTGGGCCTCGTGGGGAAGCGGCCAAGGTCGGTCCGCCCCGATATCGCGGCGCTTAACGCGAGCCGGAACACCCTCATGACACGCCTGTCGACCTCGGAGGCGGCCGTCGCCGCCGCTCGCGCCCGGTTGGCGGAGCTTCAGCCGCGCGTGGCGGACGCCGTCCTGGAGGATCGCGCCGCCGCCTGACCCGGCCGCGTCAGCCGCCGCCGGCGTTCGCATCCGTCCAGGCCACGATCCGGGTGTTCAGCGCCCCGGTCACGGCGTCAAACGCCGCGACGATGGAGGACACCCGGTTTTCGCCTGCCGATTCCTCGAAGGTGAAGACCTCTTCGGCCAGCACCGTTCTCTCCGGAAACCGCAGCAGGCGCGCGCGCGCGCTGACGGTGACGACCGGTACCGTACCGCCCTGGTCGTAGCGGGCCTCGAAGCTTCTGACGTCGATATCGAGGATTCGGGTCGTCGGCGTCAGCTCACGCTGCCCGATCAGGCGCACGGTCCGGGCCTGGCCGGCGAAGGCGCTCTCGATGCTCCGGGCATAGAGCTCCTGCGCCGGTGACACCCACCGGGCCCCGCCGATGTAGGCGGCCTCGACGCCGGTCACTCCCAGAATCCGGTCTCCGCGCGAGGCCGCCGGGAACTCGACCGCCCTCAGCCTGACCTGGACGGGCGCAGAGACGGCTGCAGCCATCGGAGCCCCGCTCGTCTCGCCGAACCGGTAAAGCTGCACCGGGTCGGGCGTCGACAGGAGCGCACAGCCCGACAGGGCCCCGGCGGCGAGCGCAACGAGTATGGGGCGGATCACGGTTGAACCTCCAGTTCTTCGGACGCCGGACGGCTGATGAAGTCTCTCGGGCTGGCCCGCACGTCATCGACGAGACCGCGCAGGGATTGCGTGGCCTCTTCCAGACCCTGAATGGCTTCGAGCAGTTGCGGCACACCGGTCGTGGCGACCTCGCCGACAGGGCCCTCCAGCGCACTGGCCGTCCGGTTGATCGAGGCGATGGCCGTACGCGCATCGGCCGTTGCGGCATTGATGTTCTGGATCGCCTCGCGACCGTCACCCTCGATCAGGGCCCGGGCCTCGGCACCCAGGGCCTGATACTCGGCGATGGCGGCGTTGGCGGTCTGCAGCGCCGTTTCAAGGTCTTCGAACATGCCCTTTCTCGCCTCCAGCTCGGCGGTCAGGGACTCCACGTTCCTCAGGCTGGTCGAGAAGCTTCGAATGTTGTCGTCCGACAGCACGCGGTTGATCCGGTTCAACGCGTCCACGGTCTGGGCCAGGACCGTACCCGAGCCGCTCAGCAGTTCCGCGATCGGCGAAGGCTGGCTCTGGATCACCGGCACGACATTGTCCGGATACTGGGTCTTCAGCAGGGCGCTGCCGTCCGTCCCGGCGGTGACCTGGATGTAGTTCAGACCCGTGATGCCCTGCGGTTCGAGCTGGGCGCGGCTGGTCACGCGGACCGGCGTCGTCGCGTCCAGACGAACGCGGGCAATGACCTGGTCGCCCTTGACGGGATCAAGATTCAGATCTGTCACCTCACCCACCCGAATGCCGTTGAAGTGAACCTCGCCGCCTTCCGAAAGCCCGCGCACCGGTCCGTAGAAGACGATGTCGTAAACGTCGTAGTCATTGTTGAACTGCAGTCGGGCCAGCCAGATGGCGAAGACCGCCAACGCTGCCATAAGGGCGAGGGTGGCGATGCCGACAGCGGCGTAGTGGGCGTCTCGTTCCATCTCGTCCTCGTCCTAGGCGGCCTTGGTGGCGGCGCGTCCGCGCGGCCCCAGGAAGTATTCCCTGATCCACGGGTGGTCGGATTTTTCCAGCTCCTGAACCGTGGCCTTTTCGATCACCCGCTTGTCGGCGAGGACGGCGACCTTGTCGCAGATCGCGTAAAGGCTATCGAGGTCGTGGGTGATCATGAAGACGGTCAGCCCGAGATCATCCGACAGCTTGCGGATCAGTTCGTCAAACGCCGCGGCCCCGATCGGGTCCAGCCCCGCCGTGGGTTCGTCCAGAAAGATCAGCTCCGGGTCGAGTGAAAGGGCCCGGGCCAGTCCGACCCGCTTTCGCATCCCGCCGGACAGCTCGGCCGGCTTCTGGTGATGGCTCTCTGGCTTCAGGCCGACCATGGCGATCTTAATTTCCGCCAGTTCGCGGATGGTGTCGTAGGGCAGGTTGGTGTGCTCGACCATCGGCGATGCGACGTTTTCAATCACGGTCAGTGAACTGAACAGCGCCCCCTGCTGGAACAGCACGCCGGTGCGGCGTTCGATATCGGCGGCCTGGGCGTTGGTCAGATCGGCCCGGTCGTGGCTGAAGAGGCGGATGGTCCCGCCCTCCGGTTCCTTCAATCCGATTATGGAGTTCAGCAACACCGTCTTTCCGGTACCCGAGCCGCCCACGACGCCGAGAATCTCGCCGCGCACGACATCAAGGTCCAGGTCGCGGTGAATGACCTGTTCCCCGAACTGGCTGAGCAGGCCCCGCACCTCGATCAGGGGGGTGACCGGGTCGCCGGTCGCCGGGCCGCCCACAGCGCTCGCTGTCGCCTCACCCGCCCCGCTCACAGGTTCAACTCGAGGAAGATCAGGGCGAACACGGCGTCGAGGGCGATGATGGCGAAAATGGCCTGGACGACGGCGGCCGTGACGCGGCGACCCAGGCTCTCGACGTCACCGGCCACGGCCATGCCCTGCCGACAGCCGATGGCGGCAATGACCACGGCGAACACCGGTGCCTTGATCATGCCGACCATCAGATGCTGCCCCATCAGCGGGTCCTCGCTTATGCGCTGGATGAAGAAGGCGGGGCCGTAGTCCAGCTGGCTCCAGGTGACCAGGGCTCCGCCCATGAACCCGGTGAGCATACCGACGAAGGTCAGGAGCGGCATCATCACCAGCAAGGCCGCGAGGCGGGGAATCACCAACGCCTGGAACGGATTGACGCCCATGACCTGCATGGCGTCGACCTCCTGGTTCATCCGCATCGACCCGATCTCGGCGGCGAACGACGAGGCCGATCGGCCGGCCAGCAGGATGGCGGTGATCAGGACCGCCAGTTCGCGCAGGACGGCGACCGCGACCAGTTGCACCGTAAACACCCCGGCTCCGAACTGGGTCAGCAGATCGGCCCCCAGAAAGGCGATCACTGACCCGATGAAGAAGTTTGTGACGGCAATAATCGGCAGGGCGTCCAGCCCTGACCGGTCCGCCTGACTGACCCAGGCCGCCCAGCGGATCTCACCGGGCTGGCGAAGGGCGTGCCCGCTTGCACCCATCAACCGGCCGAGGAAAGCCATGGACAGCAGGAACTCGGCGCCTGCGTCGTGCACCCCGCGCCCGATCTTGGCGAAGAAATGCATGAGGGACGGGGGGCGGGGCGGAGGACCGGCGCTCTGGCGCTCCAGCGCCTCGACCATGGCATAGATGCGCCCGGCCTCGGGGCGCGTCTCGAAAGCGCCCGCCGGCATGGAGCAGTTCGACGCCTGTACCAGGGCCAGGGCACCCGCCGTGTCGAACCGGCCGAGGTCGGTCAGATCGACGCTGCGAACCTGACGGTCGACCAGCCGGTCGCCCAGCTTCACCGCGGCCTTGCCCAGCGACATGGTCGTCCAGTCGCCGGACAGCTTCAGCACGGCCCCGTCGCCGTCTGTGTCCTCGATCTGGAAACCTGCGGTGCTCATGCGAACATCCATAGCCGAGCCCGGGTGAATCGCGAACGTCGCACCTTGCGGAACAGCGACATAGCAGCGGCCCCGTCATCCGCCTGCAACAGGCGATGACCTCGCATCACAACAGCGTCCGGACGCGTTGCAGATCCCGCACGAACGCCTCCCGCTCGCGAGCCTTCTCCGCCTCGTCCGGCAAGCGCAGCAGATAGGAGGGGTGAACGGTGACAGTGACAATCGATCCATCTGCCATCGTCAGAGCCTGGCCCCGCTCCTGGGTCACGGCGATCTTTCGGCCGAGGACGCCCAGCGACGCGGTCGCACCCAGCGCCAGCGTCACCGCCGGCTTCACCAGCCGCCGCTCCTGATCCAGCCACCAACGGCAGGCGCTGACCTCGGACAGGACCGGAGTCCTGTGCAGCCGCCGCTTGCCGCGAGGTTCGTGCTTGAAATGCTTGACCGCGTTGGTGACGAAGACGTCGTGACGGTCGATACCGGCCTCCTGCAGGGCCGCGTCCAGCACCTGACCGGCGGGACCGACGAAGGGACGCCCGGCCAGGTCCTCCTGATCGCCGGGCTGCTCGCCAACGATCATCAGCCTGGCCTGTTTCGGACCCTCGCCGCAGACGGCCTGTGTCGCATCCCGCCAGAGCGGACAGCGGCGACAGGCCTGGATCCCGTGTCCGAGATCGTCGAGACGGGTGGCGACGAATCCCTCGTCGAACGATCCGTCGCGCGCATGCCGGGCGATGGTTCGGGACAGGCGCGCATTGGGTTCGGTGGGAGCGGCCTGGATCATGGTGTCGGTGCGAGCGCGTGAGGCTGCAACCAGTTCCGGGATCAGCCGGGCCTCGGGCAGGTTCTTCCAGTAACGCTTGGGCATCTCGCCCTGCATGGTCTTCGTCTTCAGGCGGGCGGGGTTGAAGGTCGAGGCATAGTAGGTCTTCCAGAACGCCTCGATCTCGTCCTCCTGCGGGGCGTCCTCAGGGGCGGCGCCGGGGCCGAACGTCAGCGCCTTCCCGTCCCAGAAGCAGGACCCGTCCGGCGTCAGGATCGACCACCGCATGGTCGCGAAACGCCGCACGAAGAACCCCGCCGTTCGCTCCAGGACGCGGTGTGCGGGCTCGAACCAGGCCACATAGGCCTCGCCGGTCTCGTCCTCCACGGCGCGGAAACGGACGAACGCCTTCATCTTGTGCGAAGCCCGGCTGACGTTTTTCACCCGCTCCATTGCGTCGGCGACGTCGGGATCGGAAACGATCTTCACGAGCTCCGGGTGGTCGCGCAGCCGCCAGAGCAGCCTATAGAGCAGGTCGAACCGATCCGCCGAGCGATGCAGGACGACGTCCCGGGCCACCTCGACGAAGGCGCGTGGCACGGAAAAACTCCGCTCATCCCCACTTTCGCCGGGATGAGCGGAAGAGAAGAGTACTCCCGTAGTCTCTGCCCCTCGCACCACGAACCTCGCCGCCGCCGGCTCTACACCCGCCATCCGGAACCGTCGGGCCGCCGTACGCCAGCCGTCGAAGTCGGTTTCGTGCGTCAGTTCAGCGGTCACCATCTCAGAAGAGCGTCAGCTGTTCCGGCCTGGGTTCCGGCACCAGGCGTGCGCGCAGATCCACCGCGTCGGTCAGACCCCCGGGTGTCCAGTCGAGGGCGGTAATGAAGGGCCGCACCGTGTCGATCCCCCGGCACAGCCGCGCGACATCCTCCAGCCTCAGCGTGCGATATCGCCGGACCGAGATCATGCGGTTGACCGACTTCACGCCGAGGCCCGGCACCCTCAACAGACGCTCGCGCGGGGCGGCGTTCACATCGACCGGGAACTCCGCCCGACGATTCAGCGCCCACGCCAGCTTGGGATCAATCGCCAGGTCCAGCATTCCGTCAACCGTCGCCTCGCCGATCTCCGGAGGCGAAAAGCCGTAGAACCGCATCAGCCAGTCGGCCTGATACAGCCGGTGCTCGCGCATCAGGGGCGGCCTCGAAACAGGCAGGGCCGCGCTGGAGTCCGGGATCGGGCTGAAGGCGGAGTAATAGACCCGGCGCAGGCCATACCCTCCGTAAAGCGACGCGGATCGATCGATGATTTCGGTGTCGGGCGCTCCGTCGGCCCCCACAATCAGCTGCGTCGATTGCCCTGCGGGTGCGAACTTGGGCGGGCGACTTCTCGCCTTGCTCTCAGGCCGGGCCGCCTCGACCTGCCGACGGACGTCGGCCATGGTCTTCTTGATGACACCGACGTCCTTCTGCGGGGCCAGACGACCCATGGCCTCGTCGCGCGGGAGTTCGATATTGGCCGACAGCCGGTCGGCATGAAGCCCCGCCTCTTCGACCAGCTTCGGATCGGCCTCCGGGATCAGCTTCAGGTGGATGTAGCCGCGAAAGTCGTGTTCCTCGCGCAGTTTCCTCGCCACCAGGACCAACTGCTCCATCGTGTAGTCGCCCGAGCGGATGATCCCCGACGACAGGAACAGGCCCTCGATATAGTTGCGCCGGTAGAAATTCAGCGTCAGTTCGACCACCTCATCTACACTGAACCGCGCGCGCTGGACGTTCGACGACGCCCGGTTGATGCAGTAGACGCAGTCATAGATGCAGAAGTTGGTCAGCAGGATTTTCAGTAACGAAACACAGCGTCCGTCCGGCGTATAGGCATGGCAGATGCCCATTCCCTCGGTCGAACCGATGCCCGTGCCGCCCCGACTGTCGCGCCTTGTTGTGCCTGATGAGGCGCAAGACGCGTCATACTTTGCCGCATCGGCCAGCACCGCCAGTTTTTGCCTGAGATCGAGTTGAGCCATTGTTCATGCTTTGTTCCTTTTCGGGAACAAAAGCGAGAGGCAATGGGTCGCAGGACGACCGCTACCGAAGATAGTCGAGAAGCGAGACGTCCCGGAGCTGGCTGACAACCTGCGCTGACGCCTGGACCGCCACCTGCGCCAGCTGGAGATCGGTCACGGCCTGGGCGAGGTCTGCATCGGTCCGGTCCGAGAGCAGTTCGTTCAGCGAGGTGATCTGGGCCGTATGGCTGTCGGTGGTCTGCTCGATCCGCTTCTGCAGCGACCCGTTGCGCGAGGCCACATCGACGGTGCCGTTGCGCGCCGCATCCAGCCGTGACAGCTGGGCGGTCAGGAAGGCCTTCTGCGCGTCGTTCGGCTTGCCCGAAAGGGGGCCGGTCGCCACGTTGTCATGGTAGGCCTTGATGTCGCGGAAAATCTGGAAGATGTCGGTGCCCAAGTCACTGGCCAGATAGCCGGTCTCGACCGAGGTGTTCTCGGCGATACGCGACACCGGCTTGATCGTGTCGTTGCCGAAGGTGTCCGCAACGCTGGCCGCGGCCGCGAGATCGCCGAGTGTTCCCACCCCGACGGGCGGGTTGGTCGTGTCGGCCCCGGCGAAGAGGTAGCCACCCTGATGACGCGCGTTCAGGCCATTTGAAGCAGACTGGAAATAGCCCTCGAGCTCCAGCATGAGGGTGCCCGCCGAGTCCGATGACAGGACACCGGCGACGGCCTCGCGCGCCCCACCGACCGCATCGATCACCTGGTTCAAGGCCAGGTCCTGCGCTCCCAGTCGCGCCGCGACGACTTCGCCGGTATCGAGGAAGCCCTGCACCCGACTGACCGCCCCCTTCAGCGCCGTCAGGGTTTCGGATCCGCGCCCGAACCCGGTCAGGTCGGTCGCCACCTTCTGGGTCGAGACACGTTGCGAGGCCTCCGCCTGTCGCTGCTGCGAGGCCATGAGGTCGAGCAAGGCCGACTGATAGCTTCCGGTGGTCGAAACGCGGCTCATCAGACCATCCTCAGAAGCGTGTCGTACATTTCGCTGGCCGCCTGGATCAGCCGGGCCGAGGCGTTGAAGGCCTGCTGGTAGACGGTCATCAGCACCAGCTCCTCATCCAGGTTCACACCCTCATGGTTCGACTGACGGGCCTGGGCCTCGGTCGCAAGGGCAACAGCACTGTCGCGACGGGTCTTGGCCGACTGGGCCTTGCCCCCGATTTCACCGGACAGTTCCGACGCATAACGCGACACCGACAGATTGCCACCGGGACTGTCGCCGGCCGCCGAGAAGCGCGTGGTGACCTGACCGGCATCGGCCAGGCCGAGGGCACCGCGACCATCACCGGACGACAGGGCCGCCGTGCCCGGGGTCGCCGCGAGGTTCAGCCTGGCCAGCGCCAGACGCGAGGGGCTTTGCTGGATGTCGGCGCGCACCCTGAACCCATCGGCGCGAGAGGCCCGGACACCGCCGCCGAGGCCGAACAACTCGGACAACGAGACTCCGGACGGGACCTGCGTGGTCGTGTCGGCCACAACACCGAGGCGCGGGGCCGGGTCGCCGATGCCGGTGAACTTCAACTCACCGGTCGTCGTGTCCAGCGCATAGGCGCCATAGCGCCCGATACCGGTGGCCGTACTGTTCAGGGCGGTGACCAGGTCGCCGACCGTGCCACCGGCCGGGATCGCGACCTGAATGTCGCGGATGCGGGTGCCATCGGCTCCGGTGAAGCGGAAGGTGAGGGTCTCACCCGCCGTGAATCCGTGCGGGGACGCCGCCGTCAGCCCGGTCTCATAGACGGCCGGCCTGTCGGTCGAGATCAGGTCGTTCAGGCCGAAATAATGCGAAAAGCCTCGTCCGGCCTTTGTGCCGGGGCTTGCGGCATTGTCGGCCACCGCAACGCCGTTGGTGCCCGCTGCCGTGAGCGTCAGCCTCCCCCCTGTGAAGGTGGCGGTCGCCGCCCCGGCCAGCGTCGTGTTCAGGTCGGCCAGGAAGTTTGCGACGGGGGTCGCGGGCCCGCCGTTCAGGGTGAAGGTTCCGCCGGAGAAAACGATATCGACCTGCGTGGTGATCGCCCCCGTCGTCGGGTTGACCACGGCCAGGGTGGTCCCCCCCGTGAACCCGGTCAGGGCCGCCTCCAGCGACTGCCCGACGTTCTTGCCGGTCAGGGTGGTCGGGGCCGGCACCGCGGAGTTGGCGTTGTGCGCCCGATTCAGTTCGTCGGCGACATGCGCGACCAGTTCGGCCAGCCGCTCGGCCGTCTGGGGTGCATCGACGTCGCGCAGTTCCAGCAGGCCCTTGATCTCGCCGGACTTCAACCCCTCAGCCAGCGGTCTTTTGGTACCGCCCGGCTCGGTGACCCAGATCTCGTTGAAGGTGGTCTCGGCATTGACGGTTCCCGCCCGGTGGTACTCCAGCGTCGCCGCGCCGTTTCCGGCCAGCAGCACGCCGGCTCCGGTGCGGATCGACACACCGCCGACCGAGCGCTGGGTCACCTGCACGTCGAGGATCGAGGACAGTTCGCCGACCAGCCGCGCCTGCTGGGTCTGGGCCCCGGACGCGTCCCCGTTGAGGACGACCGCACGGGCGATATCCAGGTTCAGCGTCTCGATCTGCTGCAACAGGCTGTTGGCGTTTTCAATCGCACCCTGCAGGCGACCGTCGGCGTCCTCGCGCACGGCCTGGATCTGGCCCGAGATCCGCGACGCCTCGTCGAAGACGCTCTGCGCCTTGAACAGGGCGTCCTGGCGGCGCGGCCCGGAGGTCGGGTCCTCGGCGGCCACGGCGAACGACGAGAAGATGTCGTCGATCTGCGAAAAGAAGCCCGCATCCCCGCCGGGATCGCCGAACAGCGACTGGATGCGGTCGTACAGCTCGTAGCGCACGCCCTGACGGCTGGCCTCGGCCCCCGCGGACAGGCTGGCGGCCTGAAGGAAGCGGTCGGTCGCGAGCCGGATACGCGCCACCTCGACGCCGGAGCCGACGCCCTGGGTCGTCAGCGAAACCTGGTCGGCGATCTTGCGGACATAGCCCGGCGTGTTGACGTTGGAGACGTTGTCCGAGACCACCCGCAACTGCGTCTGGGCGGTCTGGAGCCCCGAATTGGCGATGTTCAGGATGGAGTTCAGGCTCATCGGGACGCCCCCCCGCCCGGCAAGCGGTGCCCGCCTCCCTGCGCAACTTGCCCAGCACCCGGCGCCGGCCAAACGACCATCGCCTTGATTTTAATGGATAAAGGCTCGCGACCCATTCTCATGACCGGGCAGGCGCGCAAACGCCGGGCCACGACCGGAAACGGCGACCTCACCGGGCAAAAACCGTCCCCGGCGCGGCAAGAAACGTCCGCGAACCGTCAGACCCGATGAGGAGAGGGTTGAACTTATACTCATTTAAAACAGCAGCTTGATGAAGGTCTCACCCTCTGGCCCGGCCCTTGCGAAGGCCTTTTGGAATGTTTCGGCGCAGCAGGCGCCACGCCTCCAGCCAGAACCGCCTGCACCGCATGTCCCCTTCCCTCCCCGTCACAATCCCCGCCGGTCCGGCTATCGGGCCCATCGCCCCGGCCAGGGATGCGAGGGTCGGTGCGCGGTCCGCTGACGAGGGCACCAGCTTCGCTACCGTCCTCACCGCGGTTGAGGTGACTGAGATACCGTCCACGCCGGCATCCGCGCGCATCAACAAGGGTAGCGAAGCTATCCTGCCCCCGTCCGACGCGGATGCAGACGTAGACGTCGGTGAGGGCCCGGACGGTCGCGCGGTCGCCGACGACGCCGCAGACGCAATCGCCACTTCCGCTGATGTGCCCGCGCTTTCCCTGACCGTGCCGCCCTCTACCCCCCTTGCAGCGCTGCCGGGCCCGGTGCCCGACGGACCGCGTGCGGCGGATGCGGGCCCCGACAGCCTTCCCCGGACCGCACCCCCTGAGGCGATCCCGGAGTCATCTGCTCCGGCCCCGGCCGAGTCGGCTCCTGTGGCCCCGGCCGGACCATCGGCGGCATCCGGTGCAGGCACCGGTGCCGCCGGGCCCCTGCTGCCGGCAGCTTCGAACGAGGCCGGCGTGCAGGCCTCGCCGCCAGATCGCCCGGACAGCGACGTCACAGCCGGCAAGGCGGGACTCAGGACGACGCCGGACGGACCGCTTGCCCTGCAGCCCGACCGGCCCGGCATCGTCGTCCCGGCGGCGTCTGGACAATCTGGTGACCTTGCCACGCTGGGCCGCGTGCGCGCCGACTTCACAAAGCCCGCAGGGGTCGCGGCGACGCCGGACGAAACGCTGCCCGTACAATCCGCCGGTTCGTGGTCGGGCGTTCCTTCCGGTGCCGCTCTCTTGGGCGAGGTCGTTCAGCCTCCGGCCCGGGCGGTTAAGGCTGCCCAGCCGTGGGGGGGCGGGCCGGCTGCAGCTCTGCCTGGAAGCGGCCGCACAGACCTCGGAAAGCCCGCAGGACCTGAGGCTGCGCCGGACGAAGCCCTCCCCGTACAATCCGGCGGTACGAGGCCGGGCGTTCCTTCCGGCACCGATCCCTTGCGCGAGGTCGCCCGGCCGAGCCCGGTCGTTCTGCAACCTGCCAGGCCGACCCAGGCCACCCAGCCGGGGGAGCCGGGTCCGGCTGCAGGCCCGGCCCGGACCGGGACGATCGACGCGTCAGGGTCCGACGGTGAAGGCGCGCCCGTCCCCTTGGCATCGCCGCCCTCATCCGCGCCGGTTCGTGTCCGCGACGTGATTGACCGTGCCACGGCGCGCGAGGCCGGCAATGCAGCCCTCCCTGACGCCGGGTCCCCGACGAACGGCGCAGCCAGGTCGATACCGCAGGCCGCCACGCCGCCTGCAGCGGCGGGACCGGTCCCTTCGCCGGTCGAGACGGCCCGGTCACAGCCGGCCATGCCCGCCGTCCTCGAGGAGCCGGCAGCCGTCCCGACCGCCCCTGGACAGGCCACGCCCTCAGAGGCGCGGGCGGCCGAAACGACACAGCAGACCTCCGCCCCGGCGCTGCCGTCGCGTGTCGCCGTCGAAACGACAGCCCAGATCGCCGCCCAGATCGTGAGGAAGCTTGAGGGTCGCTCGACCCGTTTCGAGATGGCCTTGACGCCCGAAGGCCTCGGCCGTGTCGAGATCAGTCTCTCTATCGAGGCCGACGGAGCCCTGCGCGCCAGCCTGGCCTTCGACAATCCGGCCGCCGCGACCGACCTGCGGGGCCGGGCCGACGAACTGCGCCGCCAGTTGCTCGATGCCGGGTTCACCCTTGCCGATGACGCTCTGTCGTTTGCAGAACGCGATCCCACGGCCGGGCATGGCGGCGGCTTCGACCGTCAGCCCGACCCTCGCAATTCGCGTGCTTTCGGGGCCGCCTCGCGCCTGACTGCCGAAGCTGACCTGACCGTCCAGCCCCCGGGCTGGGTCTCCCTCAGCCTGACGCCCGCCGGCGTCGACGTGAAAGTCTGATCCCATGGTCGACGCCATCACCACGACCGAAGCGGTCACCCGCGCCAACACCAGCCGCACCAGTCTGGTCTCCAATTTCGAGACCTTTCTCAGCCTGCTCACGGCCCAGCTGAAGAACCAGGATCCGCTGTCACCGCTGGATTCAAACGATTTCACGGCACAGTTGACCCAGATGACGGGCGTGGAGCAGCAACTCCTGACGAACGACCTGCTGACCAGCCTGCTTGCGGCCCAGCAGGGCGGCGGCCTGACCGGCGCGACCTCCTATATCGGCAAGGACGCCACGGCGGTCTGGTCGGCGGCGCGTCTTGAAGACGGCGGCGCCGCCTGGAGTTACGAGCTCGCGACCTCGGCCTCCTCGGCCGAACTCCAGGTCCTGGATGCCACCGGCCAGGTGGTCTGGACCGGTCCGGCCCCCGAGCGCGCCGAAGGAACCCACGACTTCGTCTGGGACGGCAGGACGACCGCCGGCGGTCAGCTGCCCGACGGTGGGGTCTACACCCTGAAGGTCGTGGCGAAGAACGGGACCGCCGACGTGGAGTCCCAGGTGCTGACGCGCGGCCGCGTCAGCGGCGTCGAGCTGTACGACGGCCAGCCCTACCTCAGCATCGGAACGTCCATTGTGCCTCTCAGCGCCGTCATCGGCCTTGAGGAGCGTCTGGCCGGAACGACACCATCGACCGCCAGCGGGGAAGAAGGCGTCTTCGCCTCGATCGCCTCGGCCCTCAATCCCCTGAAACTGCTTTCCTAAGGAGCCCCCGCCATGAGCATCAACTCCGCCCTTCTCGCCGGTATGTCCGGCCTGACGGCCAACTCTGCCGCCCTCGCCGCGATCTCCCAGAACATCGCGAACGTGAACACCGTGGGATACAAGCGCATAGCCTCCGATTTCTCGACCGTGGTGAATGCCCAGAGCTCGGGCGCGGGCTATTCTGCGGGCGGCGTCCTGGCCAATCAGCGCAACTTTATCTCCCAAACCGGTCAGCTCCAACGTACAACCTCCGCGACAGATCTCGGGATCGGGGGCCAGGGCTTCTTCGTCACGACGGAAAAGGCCGAGAATCTCGACGCCGGCGACCCCCGCCTGTTCACCCGGGCGGGTGCCTTCCGGGTCGACAACTTCGGCTATCTCAAGAACACGGCGGGGCTTTACCTCCAGGGCTGGCCGGTGGACGCCGAGGGCGTGATCACCACCGACCCCTCGGATCTGGGACGGCTGCGTTCCATCAATGTCGCCTCCGTCGGGGGAACGGCCGAGGCCACCACACGGGCTCAGATCAATGCGAATCTCCAGTCGAGCCAAGCAGTCTCGCCCGACATCGCGACCTACAATGCCACCACCAACTCCATGTCGATCTACGACGCCGAAGCCGGAACGGGCTTCAAGCCCGACTTCCGCATCACCGTGCCGGTTTCCGACTCCAAGGGCGGCCAGCGGACCCTCGCCTACTCCTTCCTCAAGACCGCCACTCCCAATCAATGGCAGGCCGAAGTCCACGTCATCCCCGCGACCGACATCGACAACGGCAGCACCACGCCGGCCAACGGGATCCTGAGGTCCGGCCTGGTCCTGTTCACCCAGGACGGTCGGCTGGACGTGGACGGCATGATCGCAGCCGAGACGGCGACCCCGGGATCCATGCTGTTCGCCGATCCTTCGGTCGCAGCCATCAGTCTGAATGCTGCGGATTCCGCCGTGGCCCCCAGCCTGACCGCTCCGAAATGGGCGACGGCGCTCGGCATCGACGACCAGGCGATCAGCTTTGACCTGGCGGCCTCGGCGGGCGGCCTGACGCAGTACGACTCCGACTCCATCGTCCAGGCGGTGGTCACCAACGGCACGGCGTTCGGCAACCTCTCCAACATCGAGATCGACGACGAAGGCTTCGTCACCGCCATCTTCGACAACGGGGTGACGCGGCGGATCGCCCAGGTGGCCCTGGCCACCTTCACCAGCCCGGACAGCCTGACCACCGCCAATGGCAACGCCTTCCGGGTCAGCCAGGGCTCCGGCACCTACAACCTGAAGGCCCCCGGCAGCGGCGGGGCCGGATTGATCGGTGCGTCCCAGCTGGAGGCCTCGACCGTCGACCTGTCGGCCGAGTTCACCGGCCTGATCACGACCCAGCGGGCCTATTCGGCATCCTCCAAGATCATCACCACGGCCGACGAAATGCTGGCCGAACTGATCAGCATCAAACGCTGATCTTCAGGTAACGCGTCGTTAGACTAAATGACTTTTTACTCAAATACAGGCTGGGAGGACGTCTGCGGGAACGCGGGATGTTATCCCTTCCTTCACCACGACGCTAAACCGGGCCTTAGCGGCGGCGCGCTACAGTCTCGTACATTGGTGGTGGTGAATGAGGCATAAGCCCATGTTGCAAGAGCGTCGCGTCAACAAGGACGGCGAACAGTACGTGGTCGGTCCGACGGGGACGCCCTTGACCATCCGCGACCTGCCGCCTGTCAACACGGATCGCTGGGTCATCCGCAGAAAGGCCGAGGTCGTCGCCGCGGTTCGTGGCGGTCTGATCCCGCTTGAAGACGCCCTGACGCGTTATCGTCTGACGGCCGAGGAGTTTCTGGCCTGGCAGAAGGCGATCGACAAATGGGGCATGCAGGGGCTGCGCACCACGCGGATCCAGAACTACCGCTCCTGAGACATCGGCCTCCCCGCCGCTGACGGCCGCGCCCCACGACGGGCGCGGCCGTTGTCGTTTCAGGGCCCGCGACCGCGTCGCTTTTGACAACCCTCTTGCCAAACCGCTGACGCGACGTCACCTTCCTGTCATGGGACGGACCGCCGACTATTCACGCCAGAGCTGCTCGATCGCCGCCACGCTGGAGGTGATCGGCGATCCCTGGACCCTGCTGGTCATCCGTGACGCCTTTCAGGGCGTGAAACGGTTCGAGCAGTGGCAGGAGCGTCTGGGCGTGGCTCGCAACGTGCTGGCCGCCCGTCTCAAGACCCTGGTCCAGCACGGAATCCTGGAGCCCCAGCTCTATTCCGAGCGTCCCCCGAGGAACGAGTACGTCCTGACTGCCAAGGGTCGGGCCCTGTCCGACGTGCTGATCGTCATGCACGGCTGGGGGTCGCAGTATCTGTACGGCGAGTTCGATTCCGGCGTGACCTTCACCCACAAGACCTGTGGGGCCGAGCTCAAGCCGCGCGTGGCCTGCTCTTGCTGCGGCGAGATCGTGAAGCGACGCGACACCGACATCCACTTCCACGCCAACCGCCCAACCGTCGGCGAGGTCCTGCCCAAAGAACCGGCGTCTGAAGAGGCGTGATGGTTAATACGCAGCGCCGGTCTGGTCCGGTCCTGCGGTCATGTAGGTCATTGCGACCATTCCCAGTCGGTCGTTGGTCAGAATCATTCGCATTCCCTCCTCGCGCGCGATGCCGTGAAACCGCCGCTCAAACTCTCGTGGCCCAACGACTCGCTGAGTTCCATCCGGCAGCGGCACCCAAGCGTAGACGCGGGCTCCTTCTTGCCGAAAACCGCTGAACCCCAACCAGCGCCGGACCTCCGCATCCAATGCGCGGCGATCCAATGGCTCAGCGCTCACCCAGCAAAGGTTGAAGAATGTCGTTCCCGCGTCCCACCCGCGAAAGCGGTTGTTAGCTGTCAGCACTCGGAGACGGACCCCATCACGGACGGCCTCGTAACCCCGAAGGTTTCTGGCGCCCGGTAGACGAAGGTTCTCGAACTCTGCAGGAGTTAGCGCAGCGAAACCATCACTCTCAGCAAGGGCCCAGGTCAGGGGTTGATCCCCGTCCGGACTCACGCAGTAGCGCTCGACCATATGGACCAAGTCTGATGGCGCCAGAGCCGTCGAGGAGCTTCCCTGATGCGTCAATACCGTGAGAATGGCGATGAGATTCAACATATGCGCCTGCCGAGCTCGAAACGGGCGGCCCAGGAAGGACCGCCCGTATCTTCCCTATCAACCAATATCGCCTTGGCAGTAGGTGCCGTCGCTATCGAGACAGCTATTGACGCATACCGAATAGAAGAACGGATTATCGCCATAGTTTTCAAAGCATGAACTATAGCATGCCTGACAAGCCGGGCTGCTGGCATAGGCGCTGATGGGCGTCAGGCCGATGATAGTCAGGGACGCGATGGATGCGGCGATCAGTTTAGCTTTCGGCATATCCTATCCTCCTGGCGGAAAAGCCCGCGTGCAACCCTCGCTCGAAAAAGGGGGGGTGACGTGACCCCCTGAAACTCCTCCAGGAATAGCTAGAGTCCGCCCCTCGAAAGGACGGACGGAATGAAGCGATCACGGTTCACGGAAGAGCAGATCATCGGGATCCTGCGCGAGCAGGAGGCCGGT